>OCVV011354757.1_pt1 | contig 175756 bp, 155 predicted proteins | sample 1539721 | NCBI WGS metagenome assembly OCVV01 (sample SAMN02144230, study PRJEB22623) | gut metagenome | biome: sheep rumen | host: Ovis aries | place: New Zealand | reverse complement strand
ACAGTAATGTATGGAGCTGACTGTTACTAATCGGTCGCAGGCTTATCCAAAAGGCACAATGGTTTGTGAGTTTGGAAACGGATAGAAAAGAGAATGTCAGGATAAAGATTTTGTGTGCGGTTTTCAGGATACAGGTGAAAGGCTTCGGAGAAATCCGAAGTCTTTTTTTATATATCTTCCGTCCTATGGTATACTGGAAAAACAAGAATTATTTTAGGTGAAATACGGAAGGAGTGAGAGTGTTCTTATGCTCGAAGCAGATATCGCAAAACATTTACGGGAAGCTGAGATGGTTCTGATTGGTCTGGGCGAAGAGCTGCGGTCGGATGGGACATCTCACAGAAGCGACCGGATAGTGAAGGCGCTCAATACGCTTCCCCCATTTTTGAGGGGAAGGACGTACTTTGTAGTGTCGCAGAATTCAGACGATCTTGTCTTCCAATCCAACCTGCTTCCATTTTTCATTGCAGAACCGTATGGGCCGAAGGAAAACAGTGCATGCAGCGAAGAGCAGTGGAATACTTATCTCAGATGGATATCCGGGACGCTTGGTCATCGATTGCTTCTTCTTGAGTTGGGTGTAGGGTTTGCTTCACCGGAGCTGATTCGATGGCCGTTTGAGAAGATTACACAGATCAATATGAAGAGCAGCCTGATTCGTGTGAATGCTTCCTTTCCACAGCTTCCGAAAGAGTTGGCTGAGACAGGACGTGCATACTCGGTTCAATGTAATTCGATTGAATGGCTCGAAAAACTAGAACAATGGGATAAGAGGGTTGATCAGAAGGAGGATGCATGATTGCAATTGTAGATTACGATGCCGGGAATATCATGAGTGTTCAGAAGGCTTGTGCTTATCTGGGATATCAGACAATTCTCACCAGAGACAGAGCTGAGATTCTTCAGGCTGATCATGTGATCCTTCCGGGCGTTGGAGCATTTGCAGATGCGATGGAGAAGCTTGTTGATTTTGGACTGGATGAAACGTTGCGGGAGACCGTAAAGCGTGGAATCCCACTGCTTGGAATATGCCTCGGACTCCAGCTCCTTTTTGATCGCAGCGATGAGTCTCTTATGTCGCAGGACGCGGAGGATGTCAGGGGACTATGCCTGCTGGATGGCGAGATTCTGAAGATAGACGACCAGAATGGCTTATTGAAAGTACCGCACATGGGATGGAATCAGCTTTCATTTCCAAGAGAAAGCCGGCTGTATCAGGGAATTCCGGAAGGGACGGAGGTTTACTTTGTCCATTCTTATTACCTGAAGGCAGGAAATCCTTCTATCGTAACGGCAACCTGTGAATATGGGACGCAGATAGACGTTGGGGTTGAAAGCGATAACCTGTTCGCCTGCCAATTTCACCCGGAGAAAAGCGGTAAATGGGGACTGAGAATCCTGGAAAATTTCCTGAACATCTGATTCCAGCTCATGTATGGAATCGGCCGTAAACTTGTTGGGACAGAAGGCTGGAGGACAGTATCAGAATGCTTACAAAAAGAATCATACCTTGCCTTGACGTGAAAGACGGAAGGGTTGTAAAAGGGATACAGTTCGTGAAGCTTCGGGATGCCGGGGACCCGGTAGAAGCCGCGGCTGCTTATGATGAAGCGGGCGCAGATGAGCTGACATTTCTGGATATTACAGCAACAAGCGACCACAGGGAGACTGTGATCGACATGGTCAGGAGGGTGGCAGAGAGAGTCTTTATTCCATTCACGGTTGGAGGAGGGGTCAGAACCTGTGAGGATTTTCGTGCGATCCTGAGAGCAGGTGCAGATAAGGTTGCCGTTAATTCAGCGGCTGTCAGAAATCCGGAATTAATCTCACAGGCAGCTGATAAGTTTGGCGCTCAGTGTGTCGTTGTCGCGATCGATGCCAGAAAAAGGCCGGATGGGACAGGTTGGAATGTCTATACAGCAGGCGGACGGCAGGATACGGGAATCGATGCTGTTGAATGGGCAAGGAGAGCGTTCAGCCTTGGTGCGGGGGAGATTCTCCTGACAAGCATGGATCGCGACGGTACGAAAGCCGGCTATGATCTCGATCTGACCCGGAAGATTGCAGAGTCTGTCCGGATACCGGTCATCGCTTCCGGCGGAGCGGGCAGGGTAGAGGATTTCTACGATGCGCTGACAGAGGGGAAGGCAGATGCAGCGCTTGCTGCTTCTCTTTTTCATTACAAGGAACTAGAAATTCGTCAGGTGAAGGAATACTTGAAGGAGCATGGAGTTCCGGTGAGACTTTCATAAGCAGGTGTTGTCAGGAAAGGAAAACTGAGATGGATGCAATGGGAAACGATTGGATGCAATCGCTCAGGGCAGAGTTCAGCAAGCCATATTACGCAAGACTTTATCAGACGATCAATGAGGAGTACAAAACACAAACGGTTTACCCGCCTGCAGGAGATATCCTGCGGGCATTCAGTCTGACTCCACTTTCAAAGGTAAAGGTTGTGATTCTGGGGCAGGATCCCTATCATGAGCCGGGACAGGCAAACGGTTTGTCCTTCTCGGTTCATCCGGGCGTTGCGATTCCACCGTCGCTTGTGAATATTTATCAGGAGCTTCACGACGATATCGGATGCAGGATTCCGAATAACGGTGACCTTACAAAATGGGCGAGGCAGGGTGTCCTGATGTTGAATACGGTACTTACGGTTCGTGCCCATCACGCCTTTTCTCACAGAGGACTTGGATGGGAACAGTTTACGGATGCTGCGATCACGGCGGTCAACAGTCAGACGCGGCCAATTGTGTTTATTCTCTGGGGAAAGGCAGCACAGGCGAAATGTAGCATGCTCGACAATCCCGAGCACCTTGTTCTGAAATCGCCGCACCCAAGTCCGCTTTCTGCCTATCATGGATTTTTTGGAAGCAAACCTTTTTCGCAGACCAATCGGTTTCTGGAGGCACATGGTGTTACACCGATTGACTGGCAGATCGAGGATGTATGAGAAACATACACTCTGTGCAGAACATTATTTGTCAGTAATTTGCGATAAAATATAAATAAAAAACTGATTACTGAATTCAATCAGAAAAGTTGATGTTTTGACTTGACGGCAGGAAAGCCTTATGTTAGTCTTTTTTCAAGACGACACAGGAATTCTTTCCTGCCGGTTCTTATATCTTCTTTTAAGGTTTCATTTCTTATTATCATCACGTTTTTCACTTTTATTCTCCTTTTTCATTTCTATCGATTTCGTGCATGCCGTCGTCTGATGCCGCAGCACGGACATTTCTTCTGGAACGGCACCAGTCTGTCTGCCGTAGAAAGGAATTATGGATTACAGTACATTCAAAAAAGAGGTCCCGGAGCTGATCAGCCAGAAGCTTGGTGCTGAGTACAAAGTGCGTCTGTTTGAACTTCGAAAATCCAATGGAATTGTTCAGGATAATCTTTCCATCCAGAAGAAGGATACATCCATAAGTCCATGCATTGATCTGAGGTATTACTTTCAGAAATATATCCAGGGAACAGTGATCGAGGATATCGCGAACGCGATTATTGCATATTATATAAGGGCAATGCCGGAGCAACTTGAGCCGGACAACCTGCTGGATCCCGGATATGTCAGAAACCAAATCGTATGCAGTCTGGTCAATACAGATCGAAGCCAGGAATTTCTGAAAGAATGCCCGCATTTTCCATTTCTGAATTTATCGGTCGTATTTTATCTGCTGATTGATGATGTCAGAATTGGTACGGGAACAGTTATGATTCGAAACATTCATATGCAGCAGCTGAAGTTAAAGAAGGAAGAGCTCCTCGGACTGGCCATGAAGAATATGGGCAGGCTGCTTCCTGCAGATTTCATGACAACAGAACAGTTAATATCGGAACTTCGGGCAGGCAGCATGGAAACGGAGGCTGGAATTGCAGAATGCAGAGATGGACATTCTGACACGGAAGCGATGGACAAAAAGCTTCAGCTCTTTGTTCTGACCAATTCCAGGAGAAGTTATGGAGCAGTTTGGATGATGGATATGGAAGTACTGCGAAGGGTTGCTGATCAGCTGAAGGATGACTTTTATGTGATCCCGAGTTCGATCCATGAATGCATGGTTCTTCCGGCAGGGTACCATCTGAAGACGGAGTCCATCAGCCGGATCGTGCGGAGGATCAATCGGACAAAGGTAGCTCCGGAGGAATTGCTTGCCGATAGTGTCTACCGGTATGACAGAGCCAGAGGACGGCTCATCATTGCAGCATGAGGAGGGTATGGCATGAAAAAAATACAAGCCCTCCTGTCACTGCTTTGTGTCATAGGATTTCTTTTCTTTTCAGGGGAGCTGCGGACCGCTCTTGCCGCTCCAGGATGGGGAATCACAGGTTTTGATGGAATGATTCGAGAAGGCTGCACTGGACTTATGGCGGCAGAGTTTCCCGCGTTTGATACAGTGCAGAATAGGCAGCCAGAGGAAGCGGTAACTGAACCGGAGACAGAAAGAAAGCATCCGTCCAGTTCTGCAGAAAACAGTGCCGGTCAATCAGAGAAAGCTGCAGCAGGGCAGCCGGCGTCCGAACAGCAGGCTCAGGCGGATAAAAACAGAGATCAGGGACAGAGGGACATCCAGACAGAGGGACAGCTCCTTATGACAACGGAAGGCTATATGCAGGCTGAAGCTGATCCCGGAGTGCAGCAGTCTGAAGGTGCTGGTATCGGATCGAATGTCGGGAATCTGTCTCCGCAAGAAACGGACAGGAATCTTGCAGACACGGAGGATGAACTATATCTGGAAGAGGCAGATGAGAAAGAACTCTATGCAATGGCTGATCCCCAGAAGATTTCCAGACCTTATGTACAGATTACAGACAAGCCGGATACTACCCTGGCATTTTTCGGTGACGGACCAGGGACAAGAGTTTTTCAGGTTCAAATATTCGGAGACGGAAGTGGAAGTAAAACAGTTACCGCCTTCTGCATCAATCCCTATAAAAACGACCCGTTGGGAAATACGACACCTCTCAGCAAGGTGAAAACGCTCTCCAACTCCCACCTCCTTGCGATCGCGATGTATTACCTGCCGGAAGATGCACCTGGGTATGGAACTGACTCTGCGATCATGAACATTTATAAGGAAATCGGGGCAGCAGGAGGGAGCAACGCATATGCATTTACGCATTACATTCTGGGGGCAATCTATGAAGGAAAGCCGGTTTCTCATTATATGAGGAAGGAAGCCGCTGCAAATGCGGGGGAACGTGTTCTTGCCAGATTAAAAAAGCTTTCGATTCCCTCAGGCAGACTTAGCGGTACACAACTTTCCGGAAAGTATAGCCGCGGGAGATATGTTTCGGATCCGGTTTCTTACGAAGGCCAGTCAGGAGCGCGTGCAGAGATCACGCGTGTGGAGCCATCGGGTGCATATGTTGAGGAAGCAGCAACCGGAAAACGTGCCAAGGTGATGGAAACTGGAAAGAGCTATTTGGTCGTATCCGATACATTCACGGAGACAGTGAAGATCGGGCTTAGGGATAAATCTGCTGTCGGCTTCCAAACATATGTGATCAAATCTGGTAATGCAGATCAGGATGTATCATATGCGCTGTGGGGGAGCGGCAAAAACCTGGAGCTTTCCGCTTCATTTCAGAAGCGGCAGCTAACGGTTCAGGTTCGTAAAAGACTGGCGGGAGCTTCTTCCATGAGTATAGGCGGAGCGGCATTTTCTCTTGATGATGGGAAAGGAAACCGCTACGCACTGGAATGCGGGTCCGATGGAAGCAGCAGCCAGATCCAGGTATTACCAGGTACGTATCGGGTTACTGAGACAAAGGCACCTGCCGGGTGCCTCATCAATCAGTCGATTCCTGACCTTGTCGTTCCGGAAGATGCAGAAGACGGGGCCATATTTACGATTGATGTTTCGGATGAACCTGCTTATGCAGGAATCAGGTTCAGAAAAAAGTCTGCCCAGCTGGGGGATATTCCGGATGGAGATGCAGGTTTTGAAGGAGCGGAGTTCCAGATTCGGAATGTCAGTGGATATTCTGTCGGGCTGAAAACAGATCCGTCGACCGTCTGGAAGAACAACGAGATCATTGTACTTGCCATCAGATCCGGACGCGATGGCAGCGCAACAGTCCCACCGGTTCTGCAGGCTGGTACCTACGAGCTGTTTGAAAGCAAAGCACCTGCAGGGTATGAGCGCTCAAGCCAGACAGAACGCTTCACAATAACTGAACAGGATGATGGGAAGATACTGGATTTTTCTGATCGGATTGTATTTTGGGAGGAAGTGATCAGAGGCGGATTCCGATTCCATAAAATTGATTCGGAGATTGCAAGTCGGCACTGTATCCTGGATGAGAAGAAAGACGGAACGGCAGTCTTTGAAGCGGCACATGGAAGCGGTGGAAAAGCAAGACAAGGGGATGCGCAGCTGGAGGGTGCAGTTTTTGAACTTGTGAATCAAAGCCTCTCAGCGGTAAAAGCATATGGAAAGACAGCGGAGCCTGGAGAAGTCCTTACACAGCTGACCTGTACCGATCTGGGAGAATGGATCGGATATGAATCTCCCGGGGATGCGCTGCCATATGGGACCTATCAGCTTCGGGAAGTCACGCCGCCGGAAGGATACAATCTTCGGGGGAACCAGATTGATCAGACGTTTGAGATCCGGGAACAGAACACGATCGTCATGCTGGAAAAACCTTTCGATGACGATGTGATCCGTTTTGATATTGAGATACAGAAGTTCCGTGATACGGAAGACCCGGATGAGACAGGGGATGATATGATTCCCGTCAAAGGAGTTGTATTCGATATCTGCCTGGCTTCTGAACCGGACAAGGTAGTGCTCTCCATTGAGACGGATGAAAAAGGGACAGCCACGACCAATCACCCGGCCTATGCACATGGAAGACTGCCATACGGGATTTACCAGGTCAGTGAGCGTAAGAGTACGGTGCCCTCCGGTCTGATTCCGGTGAAAGACTTCCTGGTGAACGGAACAAAAAGCGGAGGTGTCTTTGACGGAAGGGTATATAAGGGCATCTATAAAAATGACCGGCCGATCGGTGAGTGGCTTTGCCTCAGAAAGGCGGACCGGACAACGGGAAAAACGATCCCGCTTTCAGGGACAGTATTCCAGATTCTGGACGAAAGGAAGAAGCCGGTTGCTTTCCGGGAAAGTTCGCCGGTGCACCGGTCGGTGACAGAATTTACGACCGGAGATGATGGAATGGTTACACTGCCTGAACGGCTGCGTGCCGGAACGTATTATCTGCATGAGGTACATGCGCCGACAGGCTATGTCATAGGACAGGATGTCCGCTTTGAGGTGACATCGCGCAACAGCTGGGAACATGTCATCACCTGGACCATGGAGAATCAGCCAGCGATGGGAATGCTTCTTCTTGAGAAAACGGATCGGGATAGTGGAGCCAGTCTTCGTGGAGCTGTCTACGAGATATATGCGGCGGAAGACATCGTAACACCAGATGGAACCAATCGTGCCAAAAAGGGAGATATTGTAGACATCTTTACAACGGATGAAAAGGGTGTGGGCAGATCTGAAAGGTTGTTTTTAGGGAGATACGAGGCATTGGAACGGGAAGCCCCTGAAGGATATCGAAGAGATCCGGAACCTGTTCCATTTTCAATTCTATATCAGGATGAGCATACAGAAGTTGTCAGAGTCAGCCTGAAGACATCCAACCAGCCAACAACGATGAAACTGCTGAAGACAGAGCAGAAGCTGGATGATGGCGAATGGTCTGAGCAAGACGGGAAACCGCTGGCTGGAGTGACCTTCAGGATTGCCAGGATCGGAGACTTTAAAGGAAAGAAAAGTGAGCGATATGTCGGAAACAAACTTTTTTCAGACGGAGACTATCTGACGGATGAAGATGGCTGGATCATTGCAGACAGGATCGCGACAGGAATTTACTCCGTGAAGGAGACAGCGGCCAGACCGGGATATCTGCCCGATGAGACAGAAAGCTGGTTTTCAGTGGACGGGGAAGGTAATATCTTTGAGTCTGACAAGGAGGGAAACAGGGCTGAAGAGGCTTTGGAGAAGATAAAAAACGCGAGTCCTCCGGGTGACGGACGAGTGGAAGAGCAGAAGAAAGGAGGCGGGCAGGGTACACTGAAAATCGTCCGGCGGAACCTGTATACCAGATGGCAGTTCGACAAAACAGATTATGCCGGGAAAGGATTGTATGGCACACAACTGAAAATCACGGATTATGACGGGAACATTGTGAAGTATGAAGATGATCAGGGGAATATCGCAGACGCGGAGTGGATTTCAGACGGAAAACCGCACCTGATAAAACGGCTTCCGGCGGGAAAGTATCTTCTTCAGGAAACTGCAGCCCCTGAAGGGTACACAGTTGCGAAAGCAATTCCGTTTGAGGTTCAGCTGACGGAGGAGCTTCAGCGGCTCACGATGACGGATAAGAAGCTGATGATCAGAAAAACAGATACACTGGGCAGGGACATAGAAGGGGCCGGCCTTGCGGTTTATGAGATCTCCGGGGAAGGTGACGGTCAGATTTCACCCATGCCGATTCTGAGATGGACGACAGATGGCCAGCCATACGCTGCTGAGGGGTTGGTGGTTGGAAGCCGCTATCGCCTGGTAGAAGAAAAGGTTCCTTCTGGATTTATTGGTGCGGATCCGATGGATTTCATGATTCTGGATGATGGTACAGACCAGACGGTTATGATGATTGATAAAAGGGTGTTTGCATTCAAGACAGACACGCGAATCGATGGCCTGGCAGGGGCCCGGCTGGAAATCAGAGATTCGGAAGGGACAGTCGTGGACTTCTGGCTTTCGGATGGAGAAGCGCATGCAGTGTCCGGACTACGAAAAGGAGAAACATATACGCTTGCAGAGACGGAGGCACCGAAAGGATACGTTCTCTCTCAGCCAATCTCATTTACAGTGTCTGAGGATGCAGTCGATGATACATTGAATCTGATCAATAAACAACTTCTTATTACCAAGACAGAGCTTACGGGCGGGAAAGAGGTCGAAGGTGCTCTTCTTGAAGTGAAGGATAAAGAGAGTGGGGAAGTAAAGGACAGCTGGCTGTCGGGAAACGAGCCGCATCCGGTGAATGGTCTGGAGACCGGAAAAACGTATATCCTGTCTGAGCGGAAACCGGCAGACGGATATGTAACGGCTGAACAGATTGAATTTACAGTTCAGAATGACTTTACAGATCAGTGTCATGTCATGCGGGATGATGTCACAAAGGTGAGAATCTCAAAACAGGATTTTACAACCGGCAGGGAGCTGGAAGGAGCTGAGCTTGTCGTGCGGGATGAGTCAGGAAAGGAGGTAGAAAGGTGGATCTCCGGGAAGAAACCGCACGATATTGAGATGCTTCCGATCGGATCCTATACGCTCACGGAGCTTCGGGCACCTGATGGGTATGAGAAAGCCGAGACCGTTGCTTTTGAGGTGCCGGACAGCGGAGAAATAACGAAGGTTGTCATGAAAGATAAAGCGGATAAAACACCGCCTTCCGATTCTGTCAGAACAGGGGATCAATCTCCTTTGAAACGGTGGATGATGGCAGCAGGAATCAGCGCTATGCTGCTGGCAGTATGCATCATGAGGATACGAAGAGAAAACATGAGAAAAAGGAGGCAGACAGAGAAAACAGGACAGAAAACAGGATGACAATCGGATTTATTTGACTTTATCGGTCTGCTATGCTAAGATGATCACTGTTTTCAGAACCAATTTGGTTTTGAATCTGCATCTGTAGCTCAGCGGATAGAGCAGCGGTTTCCGGTACCGCGTGTCGGGGGTTCGAGTCCCTTCAGATGCGTGATTGATACGGCAATCCTGGCCGATCATAAATTCAGGCATGATCTGGAGGGAGCTTATGGATAATTTCAGAGAGTGGCTTTCTGACAATCTGCGGTACATCCTTCTTGGGATTGCTGTCTGCCTGGTGGTTGTCATTGTTGTCTGTGTTGTCAGACTTGTGGGCGGTTCATCCGGGAACAGTAAAGAGACAGATGCACAGGCTGTCGAGCAGGTGACAGAAGCTTCACAGAATACGGCAGTATCTTCAAAAGCAACGGAAGCCTCCTCAAGCTTGAAGAAAGATGACGCCTCAATCCTGGAACTGGTAAAAAAGTATTATACAGCTGTCGCGGCGAAGGATGCTGCCACGCTTGCCACAATTGTAAGTCCGTGGACGGATGATATGCAGAACAGCATTCTTTCGAACACGATGATCGAGAGCTACGACAATATATCCACGTATTCGAAGGCAGGCCCGTCGGATGGAACCTATGTTGTCTATGCTTATTACGATGGAAAGATTAAAGATATCAGTACGGAAGCGCCGAGCCTGGCTCTCTTATATGTGGTGACGGATGACTCGGGCAATCTTGTTGTAGGAGACCGGAATGCGTCGACTGAGGTCGCGGATTTTATCAGCAAAGCAACAGCTGCCTCTGATGTTCAGGCATTGAAGAATGATGTTAACCAGAAGCTTCTCGAGGCGGAGAATTCCGACCCTGATCTGAAGGCCTTCCTTGACAGTCAGTCTTCCGGAGCATCGGGAGAGACGGAGGAAGCTACGGAGTCTGATGCTTCTTCTGGAAACACTGCTTCCGGAGAAACAGCAACGACGACAGCTGGTGTCAACATCCGGGCGAAGGCGAGCGCGGACGCGCAGATTGTCGCAGTCACATACGCCGGGGCGGAAGTGAAGGTCATCGAGCGCGGAGATCAGTGGACACACATCAATTTCGATTACCAGGGAACAACATATGATGGGTATGTGTCGACACAGTATCTTCAGTTTGGAGACTCTGGTACGGCGCAGACAGGTCAGACATCTGGTTCGGGGGCAGCATCAGGCACGCAGGCCGGTGAGACTTCCAGCGCAGGTACTGCAGGTACTGCGTCAGGTGGAAGCGCGTCAGGCGGAGCCGTGTAAGAGGGCTGGGAGACCAGTCGGGTCAGAAGGACTCAAAAGAAAAAGGATATAGACGTAGTGTAACAGAGCTGCTGCATGAATGCGGCAGCTCTTTCTGTATCTGTCAGGGGAGATGGAGATGCGGCTGAATAAGTATCTGGCACAATGCGGTGTATGCAGCCGAAGAGAGGCCGACCGTCTGGTTGAACAAGGCCGGATCCGGATAAACGGCCAGACGGCAAAGGTGGGAATGGAGGTCGGACCTCAGGATGATGTGACGGCAGACGGAAAAAAGATCACAATACAGGAAAGGGAAATCTTTCTGGCTGTGAACAAACCCAGGGGAGTCGTTGTCACAACAGACCGCACACATGGAGACAGGCTGCTGGAGGATCTGATTGATATTCCTCAGAGAGTGTTTCCAGTCGGGCGGCTGGATAAGGAATCAGAGGGATTGATTCTGATGACAAACAATGGGGATGTGTCCAACAGGATTCAGAAAGCCCGTGGCTGTCATGAAAAGGAATACCTGGTTACAATAGATAAACCTGTATCAGATCTGCTGGTCTCTTCGCTGGCGGCTGGGGTAAGGCTTCCAGAGCTTGACCGAACAACAAGACCTTGCCGTGTCAGAAAAACAGGGACTAATTCTTTCGATATCATTCTCACGGAGGGGATGAACCGGCAGATTCGACGGATGTGCGGAGTGTTCGACTGCAGGGTACAAAAACTAGAACGGATTCGTATTATGAATATCCGCCTTGGAAATCTGAAAACAGGGATGTACCGGGAACTGACGAGACAGGAAGTGGAAGAACTGAAGCGCCTGACCGGAGCTTCAGATGAAAGGTTGCAAACCGGATAAAAAGGAGAACACTTATGGATGACAGCAGAATTGCACGAATGAAAGAGCTTGTCAGTATCCTGAACCGGGCAGGGAAGGCTTACTATGTGGAAAACCAGGAGATTATGAGTAACCTGGAGTATGACCGTCTGTATGATGAACTCCTTTCCCTGGAAAAAGAAACCGGAACGGTGCTCTCGTCGAGTCCGACGCAGCATGTAGGTTATGAGGCGGTAGACAGGCTTCCGAAGGAACGTCACGAAAAGCCGATGCTCTCTCTCGATAAGACGAAGGACAGAGAAGCGCTCAGGGCATTCATTGGGGACAGGAAGACTCTGGTCTCGTGGAAACTGGATGGGCTGACGGTTGTCCTGACCTACGAGGGCGGAAGCCTTGCAAAAGCAGTGACACGCGGAAATGGAATCATCGGGGAAGTGATCACACCGAATGCCAGAGTGTTTGAGAACATTCCGCTGAAGATTCCTTACAAGGAAGAGCTGATCCTTCGGGGGGAAGCGGTCATATCCTATCCGGATTTCAAGAAGATCAACGAATCATTCGGCGCGGACAGCCAGTACAAAAATCCGCGAAATCTTTGCAGCGGGTCTGTCAGGCAGCTGGACAGCAGGATCACAGCAAAACGACATGTCCGGCTTTACGCATTTGCGCTCGTCAAAGCAGATGGGGTGGATTTTCATAACTCACGACTTGAGCAGTTTCGTTTTCTGCAGCAGCAGGGATTTGAGGTGGTTGAGCATGTTGTGACATATGCGGATACCCTGGATCAGACGATGGACTATTTTGAGAAGAAAATCCGCCATTTTGAGATTCCTTCTGACGGACTGGTAGCCTTGTATGATGACATCGCGTATGGGGAATCCCTGGGGGAGACAGCGAAGTACCCGAGAAATGCTTATGCATTCAAGTGGAAGGATGAGGAGGCGGTCACTCGTCTCCGGAGGGTAGAATGGAGCGCTTCAAGAACCGGTCTGATCAATCCGGTTGCAGTTTTTGATCCCGTCCAGCTGGAAGGAACAACTGTCACAAGGGCTTCCGTGCACAATGTCAGCATTCTGAAAGAGCTCAGGTTGGGAATCGGAGATGAAATAAAGGTTTACAAGGCCAATATGATCATTCCACAGATTGCCGAAAATCTGACAAAATCAGGTACGGTACAGATCCCGGAGAAATGCCCTGTCTGTGGAGGACGAACGGAGATTCATCAGGCGCTGGATGTCCAGACGCTTTTCTGTGAAAACCCGGATTGCCCAGCGAAAAAAATCAAGTCATTTACACAATTTGTGTCTAGGGATGCGATGAACATTGACGGGCTTTCTGAGATGACACTGGAAAAGCTGATCGGACGGGGATTGATTCATACATTTGGAGACCTGTTCCGGCTGCGGCAGCACAGAGACGTGATTGTCAACATGGAGGGATTCGGGGAAAAGTCTTGTGACAAGCTTGATGAGAGCATCGAGAAGGCACGGACAACGACACTGCCGCGGCTTCTGTTTGCGCTAGGGGTTCCGGGTGTCGGAGTCGCCAATGCAAAAGGAATCAGCCGAGCGTTTGGAGATGATCTCAGGCAGCTTCGGAAGGCGGACCTGAACCAGCTGACCGCTGTGAACGGTGTTGGGGACGTTATGGCTCAGTCCATCGTAAGATGGTTTTCAGATCCGGGAAACAAATTGATGCTCGATGATTTGCTGAGAGAGATCCGGCTGGAAAAGCCGGACAGTGCAGGCGGTGAGGGAGAAGGCAGTCCTTCCGGAAACAGGATTTTTGAAGGAAAGACATTCGTGATTACGGGCAGTGTTTCCCATTATTCGTCCAGAAGACAACTGAAGGAAGAGATTGAGCGTCTGGGAGGCAAGGTTGCCGGCTCCGTATCGTCAAAGACAAGCTTTCTGATTAACAATGACGCGATGTCCGGATCATCAAAAAATCGGGCAGCGAGGGAACTCGGGATTCCGGTCATTACAGAGCAGCAGTACCTGAATATGAAGCAGCATCCGGAAGAGATACCGGAAACACCGGGCAGGTAAACCAGATTCAGGAAGAAAAATCACGCAATCGATGCAGCAAAGGGGAAGAGGCTGCAGCCGGATCACAGGAGGAGGAATACAATGCCGATTCGAATTCAATCAGACTTACCTGCGGGGGAAGTCCTTGACAGAGAGAATATTTTCGTGATGGAAGAGGGGCAGGCAGATCTGCAGAACATCCGTCCGCTTGAGATTCTCATCCTGAATCTGATGCCACTGAAGGAAGATACAGAACTGCAGCTGCTGAGATCGCTTTCCAATACGCCGCTGCAGCTGAATATCACATTTCTCACCGTCACAACACACCATGCAAAAAATACGAAAGCGGGTCACCTGAACCAGTTTTACCAGGAATTCTCGGATATCAGAGCGTCATTTTTTGACGGTATGATCATTACCGGAGCTCCAGTTGAACTGATGAAATTCGAAGAAGTTGATTACTGGAATGAACTTTGTGAGATTTTAGACTGGACGACGGATCATGTTACGAGCACACTCCATCTGTGCTGGGGCGCTCAGGCGGCTTTATATCATCACTATGGGTTGTCGAAGAGGGACCTTGGCTATAAGCTGTTCGGCGTTTATCGACACCGGGTAAAGAACAAGAAGATTCCGCTGGTACGAGGCTTCGATGACTTCTTCTTTGCTCCGCATTCCCGGTGGACTGAAGTTTCAAGAGATGAGATTATGAAATGTGATGATCTGGTCATTCTGTCTGAGTCAGACGAAGCGGGTGTTTTTCTTGTCATGTCGAGAAATGGGCGGCGTATTTTCGTGATGGGGCATCCGGAATATGACAGACTCACACTGGACCAGGAGTATCAGAGGGATAAAAAGAAGGGAATTCCGATCAGAATGCCTGTGAACTATTACCCGGATGATGACCCGGATAACAAGCCAAAGCTGAGCTGGCGGGCGCATGCGAATACATTGTATACAAACTGGATCAATTACTATTGCTATCAGCTGACCCCCTACAGTCTTGGGACACGCGTTTACACGTACGAAAATCTGCACTGAGCGGATCAGTCATTGGAGAGCAGAACATGGCGGCAAGGGTCGATTTAATCACCGGATTTCTGGGATCCGGAAAGACAACATTTATCCAGACGTATGCCAGATACCTGATGAGACAAGGGCAGAGGGTTGGGATTATTGAGAATGACTATGGCTCTGTGAATGTCGATCTGATGCTTCTTCAGGATCTGGAGAGGGAAGGAGTTGTCACGGAGATGGTCATTGGCGGGGATCTTTCCTGCTACAGGAGAAGGTTCCGGACAAAACTGATCACCATGGGCATGCAGAATCTGGACCGTGTCCTGGTTGAGCCCTCAGGTGTTTTCGATGTTGATGAATTTTTTGATGCAATGTATGAGGATACGATCAGCAGTCTTTGCGGAATCGGAAGTGTCATTTCGATTGTAGATGCTTCGATGGCGTATCCTTTGGACCGCGATGCAGCCTATCTTCTGGTTTCAGAGGTGGCTGATGCCGGAATGGTCCTGCTCAGTCACGCAGAGAGAAGGAAGGATGGAGCCAGTGACAGACAGGCGGATGAGACAGTCCGGTATCTCAACCAGGCGATGCAGCAGTTCGGATGCAGCAGAAGGTTTGTGGAACAGTATGATCAGAAGACGTTTGGCTATGGGAAGGATATACTCGTGAAAGATTGGAGCAGCCTGACAGATGCTGATTTTGAGCGCATCAGTGAGGCCTCCTACCGGGCATTTGATCATGTAAAGCTTCAGACAGAGCAGGCATTTCAGACCCTTTACTATATGAACCTGGGGAAGGAAAAGGAAGAGCTGATGTCAGCGGCTTCAGAACTGCTGGGAAAGGGCGGTGGAGAAAAAGAAAACCGTTATGGACAAGTCCTCCGGATCAAAGGCTTTTTCCGGGAAGAGGGAAAGTGGTATGAGCTGAATGCCACGCGCACAGGTCTGAATATCCGGGCGCTTTCGGAGGGGCAGGATGTTCTGATTGTCATCGGTGAGCATCTGGATACGAAGGCCATTGATGAGAGAATTGGAGCAAGGCATATCTGAGAGAGGGCTGCCTGAGGGACTGGATTCATCCGTGCATGATGAGCCGCTGGCAGGAGGCTGGAGCAGTCAGTTTTCGAGCCCTTTTTAGAAATGGAGATGCATATACATGAAAATACCGCTGCATTACCAGATGTCGGAATATGACTGCGGTCCCACGACGATGCTTAATGCCATCAGCTATCTGTTTGAGGTGGAGGAAATTCCGCCGGAGGTTATCCGCAACATCATGCTGTACAGTCTCGATTGCTACAATGACGAGGGACGTCTTGGCGAGATGGGGACAAGCAGGAGTGCGATGATGTTCCTTTGCAACTGGCTCAATGGGTTTGGAAGGCTGGATCGAATTCCTGTGAGCGGGCAGTATCTGAGTGGGAAGATGGTTACCATGTCCCCGGAAGGGCGGATTGTCCATGCGCTCCGCTGTCATGGTGTGGTCGTTCTGAGAGTGATTATTGATGTCTGGCACTATATCCTGGTGACCGGGGTGGAGGAGGATCCCACTGGGAAGGGAGACCTGGTCTTCCAGGTATTTGATCCCTACTATGATGCAGATTCGAAGGAATTCTCCGGCCCTGGCATTGAGTTCGTGGAGGATCATCCAAAGGAATACAACAAGCGGATTGCGCGAGACTGTTTCTCGGGCAATGGACTGTATACACTTGGTCAGGATGAGGAAAGGGAGGCTGTTCTTCTGTATAATGGAAAGACCGAGCTTACCGAGGAGAAGACCATCGAATACTATATCTGACACGATATCTGAAAGCGAGGTACAGGGACATGAAGAGCATTCTGATTCGGGATACAACCAGGCAGGAGCGGGAGGAGATTGTAAGGCAGTCTCTGAGCTGGTGCGGGGGCGGCTGCGAAAACTGTTCCTCCTGCTGGCTCGGAGGTGGGAAAGCAGAGGACATTTATCAGCCTTACATTGACGGAGAGAAGGAAATATCGGAGATTAACCAGGAGTACCAGGCCAGCTATCAGCACGGGACTGCCTGAGGAAAGTGCCTGCAAGAGCTGCAGCAGCGTCTGCAGCGTCTGTCAGGAACGGGACGGACATTGACGATACTTGACATTCCTTCTGTTGCGGATATAATCGACTCAACGGAAGTAGTTGTACCTGTAATCTGAACAAGTTTGACAGCGTACAGATATCTTCCGCGTCAGGCGAAGTAGGAATAAGCGCGTGAAGTTTTCAGTGGATGGGGAGTTGCCCTGAACCGAAGATCCCGCCTTGCGGCAGGGGTCGCGGTGCTTATTCTGCACCCGTTGCCGCATATAGAAGATCAGGGAAGCCTCTATGTGTGGACGGAACTCATGGAGGTTTTTTTATGCGTAAAAGAGAGAATCATACGATCTGGTGTACGTACACCTTTGTCTCTATCGGGATGCTGGCTGCTGTACAGCTTCTTCTTTCCCGCTTTCTGTCCATACCGGTAGGCGGATTCGGAAGAATCTCGCTCAGCCCGATTGCCACGATGATGGCAGGACTCTGGCTTGGACCACTGGCCGGCGGCCTGACCGGATTGATCGCGGATATTCTGGGCTGTCTGATCCAGGGTTACACCGTCAATCCCATCATTACACTGAGCGCGGTCATGTGGGGCGTTATTCCAGCCCTTTTCATTCCGGAAAGTGGAAAAAGGGGAAAAAAGATCCTGATGCTCAGCGTTTCCGTCGTTCTGACGGCTGTTGTATGTTCTCTTGGACTGACGACAGCAGGTCTTGTCCTGATCAATGGTTTCAATCTGTATTCGATTCTGCTGACGCGGCTGACTCAGTTTGCTGTAACCGTTCCGGTATACTGCCTGTTAATCAACCTTCTGTATTTCAGCCCGGTCACGTCCATGGTCCGGCAGGCACTCCGTACAAGATTGCGTCATAGTCCGCAGAAGCAGTAACGGCCGGTAAGTCACGGCATAAAAATATCTGGCCTCTTTCATGAACAGAGGATCAACAGGAGCAGGGAAAGGGAAGCAGATGGACTGGAAACCACTTGTAAAAGAAATCAGCACTTTTGACCGAACAGTCATCCCTCATTCCAGGCTTGAAGAAGATGGTATGGTGTTTTCGGCAGAAGCGCCGGAGGGAGAGCCGCTGGAACTGATCCTGTATGACAAAGATAGCGGCGAGGAAAAAGCGATTGTTCCATTTCCGGGCAGACCCTGCATCGGCAATATTCGTGTTCTGAAGGTTTCCGGCATTCCGGCTGAAAAGGTATCATACAATTTTAAGTGTGGGAAGGAGATCCGGCAGGATCCCTGGGCGCAGCGTATCTATGGCGCGGAGGTGTACGGGGAGAAACGCAGCGGCAGGATCCGCTGTGGCTTCCTGACAGATTCATTTGAATGGGGGGAGGACATTCCGCGGGAGGGAATCCCGTTCAGGGACTCCGTCTTTTACGAAATGAATGTCCGGGGATTTACGAAGGGCAGAAGAAGTGGTGTCCGCCAGAAGGGAACATTTGAGGGTGTCATTGAAAAGATTCCGTATCTGAAGTCACTGGGGATTACCGCAATTGTCCTGATGCCTTGCTATGAGTTTGACGAGACCGAAGCCTTCCGGAGGGTCCGGGTCGGGGCACCTGAGGGTTCTCAGGATGAGCAGCGGGCAAATGGCCCGAAACCGGCAATTGGCCCGAAGCCGGGCCCATTGCCGCTGAATCCGGAAAGCGTGAACCTCTGGGGATTTGGTCCCGGGTTTCTGCTGACCCCGAAGGCGTCGTATTCGGCTTCGGGGAATCCATACCGGTCTTTCTGTGAAATGGTCCGGGCTCTCCATCAGGCGGGGCTGGAAGTCCTGATGGAGATGGATTTTTCCGGCAGTGTGACAGCGGAGATGATGCTGTCAGCCCTGGTCTGGTGGAGAAGCGTTTACCATGTGGACGGTTTCTTCCTGTTTGGTGATCAAAAGTGTCTCGATGCAGTGTGCAGAAATCCTGCCCTGACAGGCTGCAAACTCATCTCGGAGTATTTCTCTGCTCCGGACATGTACCCGGACGGAAGAAAGACGGCCTTCCGGAACCTGGCAGAGTGCAACAGAGGGTTCCAGAATGACGCGCGCAGATTCCTGAAGGGAGATGAAGGCTCCCTTCAGCCATTTCTGGGCAGAGCCCGCTATAACCCGAAGGATACAGCGGTGGTCAACGAGATCACAATGCATGATGGCTTTACACTCATGGATCTGGTCTCATACAATGACCAGCACAATGGTGCTGATGAAGGGCAGAGCGCTCCTCAGTACTCCTGGAACTGCGGGGCTGAGGGGCCAACAAGGAGAAAGGAAGTCCTGAAGCTTCGCCTCCGGCAAATCCGCAATGCGCTGGCAATGCTGTTCCTGTCACAGGGGACGCCTATGATTCTGGCGGGGGATGAGATGGGCAACACACAGAAGGGGAACAGCAATGCCTGGTGCTTTGACTCTGAGCTGTCCTGGGTAGACTGGTCTTCTTCATCCATGTCAAATGCAATCCTGGAATACGTACGGACACTGGTCCGCTTTCGAAGAAGCCATTCACTGCTTCATCAGGAGCGGGAGCTGAGCAGCTGCGCGATGGGAGATTATTTTCCTCAGTATTCATGTCATGGGGAGAATGCCTGGTTTGCGCCGCCGACAGCGCAGGACAGAAGCGTGGGACTGATGTACAGTATGAAGGGCGAAGCCTGTCTGTATGTTGCGTATAATTTCCACTGGGAGGAAAAACAGCTGGCACTTCCGGATCTCCCGGGAGAGAGAGCGTGGCGGGTTGTCCTGAGCACATCCGATCGGAAAAATAAGGTGGAGCGGACCATTTCAGTTCCGGCGCGCAGTGTTGTTGTGCTGGAGGGATGACGGCAGGCAGGCTGGATGATAGAAGGAGACGGCTGTGACAAAAGAAGCACACTGGTATCAGGAGGGCTGGAAAAAAGGCCATGGACAGGGAGCTGGCTCGCGGAAGGAGAGCCCGAATGCAGCAGGCTCTGTTCCCGGGCGATATGCCGGGGTTCCCTCTGATGGAAGGGTTACGCCGGAAAAATTGTTTGGTCATCTGAAGACAGTTACCATGCACCGGATGCTGGTGGCACAGGGCTGCTTTCAGGTCGGACTTTACTGGCAGGGGCTGACGCATGATCTGTCGAAGTTCAGCCCGGTTGAATTCTGGAACAGTGTCCGGTATTACCAGTATGGAAAGCAGAGTCCGAACAACGGAGAGCGGGTGGCAAAGGGATTCTCAGAGTCCTGGATACACCACAAGGGTCACAATATGCATCATTATGAGCATTGGACGGATTACAATGTCGAGGCAGCGAAGAGAGGCGAGTTCCCGATCCGGCCGGTACAGATGCCGAGACGGTATGTGGCGGAGATGCTGATGGACCGCATTGCGGCATCCAAGACTTATATGAAGGAGCACTATACGCAGCATGAACCGCTGAAATACTATATTCGCGGCAAGGCAGGCGATCTGATGCATCCTCAGACGGCGAAAGAGCTGGAGGGGATGCTGCGGATCCTCGATGTGAGAGGAGAGGCGGCCTGCTTCCGCTATGTGAAGAACTATTATTTGAAGGGGTATCCGGTTGTCAGAAGAGTCACATTGTCTCCTGAGGCTGCTCCGATGCGGAGAAGCTCGCCCACATAATGGCGGGCCAGCTCCGTCAGCTCTGTCCGTGACTTCTGAAGGTATCCGATGGTCATGCGGTTTTCGCCCGTCAGCGGGACAGCAACATAATCGCTTCCGTTGAGATCCTCCGTGATGATGCCGGAGCAGAGTGTGTAGGCATTCAGACCGACCATAAGGTTTAACAGCGTTGCCCGGTCATCAGCCTTGATGATCTTGGGGTACTCGCAGGTGCTGAGCACCTCCTCTGCAAAATAGAAGGAATTATAATCTCCCTGCTCGAAGGACAGCACCGGATAGGGCTGAAGCTGCTCGATCGAGATTTCCTTCTGATGGGCGAGCGGATGATTTTTCCACAGATACACGGAGACATCACAATCAAAGAGCGGATGGAACTCCAGGTCGTATTCATGGAACAGTTTCGTCAGGGCATCCCGGTTGAAGTCATTCAGATACAGTACGCCGATCTCGCTTTTCATATTCCGCACGTGTGTCATGACATCGTGTGTCTTTGTCTCGTGGATGGCAAATTCGTAGTGATCGAGACCGTACACATGGACCGTCTCGATGAAAGCTTTCACAGCGAAAGAATAGTGCTGTGCAGAGACGCTGAACTTGGTTTTCCGCTGTGAGTGGTCGAGAAAACGATCCTCAAGGAGGCTGTACTGCTCCATCAGCTGACGGGCATAGCCCAGAAATTCTTCCCCCTCCTGCGTGATGGAAATTCCACGATTGGAGCGGATAAAGAGGGTCAGTCCCAGCTCTTTTTCCAGGTCTTTGATGGTGCTTGAGAGTGATGGCTGGGTAATGAACAGCCGGTGCGCCGCTTCATTCATGCTCCCACTGTCTGCGATGGTGACGGCGTAGCGAAGCTGCTGAAGTGTCATGCCAGATGCTCCTTTCCATGAAAATCCCCATTTCCTGTATCAGCCCAGAGTGTAGCACAGATTACAGAGAATTGCTATAAGCCAGGCCTATAACCGGTTCAAGAAAAATGAGAAGGCTGGTCGTGCAGACAGAGGCATTTTCGAGACGTCTGCCGGATGTTTTTATGATACAATCGAACAGCTGACTGCAAATGACTCGCCGGATGGCGCGGTATAAGCGGCTTGTCTGCGTTTGCAGCCAAGTTTCAGATCGGGAAGAGGGGACTGTATGAGTGAAATCGAAGTTAGGCATCTGTCGAAAACCTTCGCACAGAAGGATTTAAAGGTCGATGCCCTGAGCGATATCAACCTGACCGTAGAGAAGGGGGATATCTATGGAATTATCGGAATGTCAGGGGCAGGAAAAAGCACACTGGTGCGCTGCCTGAACTTCCTGGAGAAGCCCACAGAGGGACAGGTGTTCATCGAGGGCCGGGAACTGGGGACCATGGATGAGAAGCAGCTGCGGAAGCAGCGGATGAAGATCGCGATGATCTTCCAGAATTTCAACCTGCTTGGACAGAAGAATTCCATTGAAAATATCTGTTTTCCGTTGACCATCCAGGGCAAACCGAAAAAGGAAGCCAGGAAAAGGGCGCAGGAGCTGCTCGAGACTGTCGGCCTGGCAGAGAAGGCGAAGAGTTATCCGAGCCAGCTGTCAGGAGGTCAGAAGCAGAGGGTGGCCATCGCCAGAGCGCTGGCCTGTGACCCCAGCATTCTGCTCTGCGACGAGGCAACCTCTGCGCTTGACCCTCAGACAACGGAGTCCATTCTGGGCCTTCTGAAGGAGATCAACGAGAAGCTTGGAATAACAATTGTGATCATTACCCATCAGATGGCCGTGATCCAGAAGATCTGCAACCGTGTCGCCATCATTGAAAATGGACATCTGGTAGAAAACGGGCTTGTCACGGATATCTTTGCGCACCCGAAATCTCATGCCGCAAGGGAGCTGATTCTCAGGGATGCCAGGGGAGAGGTTTCTTCTGCTGCGGCTCAGGTTGATGAGATTACGGAAGGACAGAAGATCCGGATTGTGTTCAGCGAGAATTCGGCATTTGAGCCGGTGATCGCCAACATGATTCTGCAGTTCGGCCATCCGGTCAATATTCTGCTGGCAAATACCAGGAATGTCGGCGGTGTTGCGAAGGGGGAGATGGTCCTGCAGCTGCCGGATGACCGGGATCTTCGTTTCAAGATGGAAAATTACCTGAAGGACAGAGGGCTTGAACTCGAGGAGGTGGATGACTGATGAATCAGATGAATGCTCAGCTCTGGAACCTGCTTGCCACAGATACCGGGGCGACAATTTATATGACCCTGGTATCCACCCTGTTTGGATACCTGATCGGGCTGCCGCTTGGAATTATCCTGACGGTTACAGACAAGGACGGTATTTCTCCACACTCGGTGATCTACAGGATCATCGACGTGGTCACGAATATTATGAGAAGTATTCCGTTCATCATCCTTCTGATGATTCTGATCCCGTTTACAAGATGGCTGATCGGAAAGAGTTATGGCCCGACCGCGACGATTATTCCGCTTGTCATCTCAGCGGCACCGTACATTTCCAGGATGGTTGAATCTTCTCTTGATGAGGTCGACAAGGGAGTTGTGGAGGCTGCCCGCTCAATGGGGGCCAATAACTGGACGATTATCTTTCGTGTCCTGCTTCCGGAAGCCAAGACCTCGCTGATCGTTGGAGCAACGATCACGCTTGGAACAGTGCTTGGATATACGGCGATGGCTGGCACGATCGGCGGCGGAGGACTCGGTGCAGACGCGAAGATGTACGGATACCAGAGAGGGAACATGGTATTCCTCGGGTGGACAATTGTCATCCTTGTTGTGCTGTTCCAGATCTTCCAGATGATTGGGATGAAGGTGGCACAGAAGACGGATCACCGTAAGTAAAAACATGATGGATATAGAAGATTCCTATATCTGATAATAGCTATCAGGTATTAACACTTTCGGACATGCTGTGGTATGATCACACCATCACCGAAACAAAACAAAGAATTCCTATAAGATATGTCAACATTTCAAGACAGCATATTTTCAAATCGGGAATTCATCACAGGAAAGAAAGAGGAGAGATTATGAAAAAAACCGTTATCGCAGCTGTTCTGGCCGGCGCCCTTGCGCTGGGAGCACTTCCGTTTGCAGCATTTGCAGGAGAGACAGAGGTTTCAACTGAGGCTGCATCCGGAGAGCTTGAGAAGATTACCGTTGCAGCGTCCTCCACGCCGCATGCAGAGATCCTGGAGTTTGCAAAGCCGCTGCTGAAGGCGAAGGGATACGATCTTGAGTACACAGTATTCGATGATTATATTCAGCCGAACAATGTGGTGGAGAGCGGAGAGTTTGATGCAAACTACTTCCAGCACATCAATTATCTGAACGCTTTTAACAAAGAGCACGGAACCCACCTGGTCGATGCAGGCGACATCCACTACGAGCCGTTCGGCATCTATCCGGGAACAAAGTCAAGCCTTGACGATGTGGCGGACGGAGATGTGATTGCAGTCCCGAACGATACAACAAATGAGGCAAGAGCTCTGCTCCTCCTGGAGGCGAATGGCCTGATCAAGCTGAAGGACGGTGTCACCATCAATGCGACAAAGCTTGACATTGAAGAGAATCCGCACAACCTCGACATCGAGGAGTTCGATGCGGAGTCTGTCTCCGAGCACACTGGAGATGCAGCGTTTGTTGTTCTGAACGGCAACTATGCGCTCCAGGCAGGACTGAATGCAGGCAGTGATGCACTTGCTGTCGAGGCAGCTGATTCCGCAGCCATCCAGCAGTATGTCAATATCATCGCGGTAAAGGAAGGCAACGAGAACGAACCGAAGATCAAAGCACTGGTCGATGTCCTGAAGGGTGACGAGGTGAAGAAGTACATCGAGGATACCTACAAGGGAGCAGTTGTTCCGTTCGAGGGGACTGTTGAGGCTTCGACAGAAGCGGATACAGAAGCAGCTACAGAGGCAGAGTAATAAGTAATAGGGCAGAGTCTTCCAATAAACACAGTCAGAGAGGAGCTGCAGGCGAGAAGCCTGCAGCTCCTCTTCGTGGTGGCTGCCGCTTATTATCGGGTGTGGAGCATGAGATGATGACAATAAAAGTGCAATACACACCAGCCATATAAACCCTGAAGTCAGCAATCAGAGATAAAAAGCCCTGTTGACAGGACGTGATCCAGCATTGCCGAAGCATGCTCGTGAACGGTCGAGGACGGAAGCCCGCTCTTCAGATCCTCGCGGATCATGCTGCCTAGTCCGCCGGCCAGAAAGCTCGCGGTTTCGGTCAGTGTCAGGGGACTTGCAATCTGGCCGGAATGCTCTTTCATCAGTTCTGTTACCTTCTGCATGACAATTGTGTTGAAGCGGGAGTAGAGAAACTGATCTTCCCTTCCGGAGTCGATGAACAGATGGGAGGCGAATTCATGATATTCGCTGGCCAGATAGAAAATCGTCTCAAGCAGCGCATGACAATCTGTTTTGACGGAGCTGACGGAAGAATCATTTCTGAACTGGGAAAAATAGTGCATGCCCTCGTTCACAATGTCCTGGAAGCAATCGTTCAACAGCGTGTCTTTTCCGTCATACCATAGATAGAAGGTAACGCGTGACAGCTTCGCCTCCCTGCAGATCTCCGCGACGGAGATCTTTGAGAATGCTTCTTTTGAAAGCAGGCCTCTGAAGGCTTGTTTGATTCTGATACGGGCTGGTTCCATATCTGTCTCGCCCTCCTCACTTTGATGTTATCTGATTTCCTTTTTTCTACGATAAAAGTATCAAAAGCCCGCCACCACGCATGCTTGCATGCGAGTGGTGGCAGTGAATTATTGACATTTATATCATTATACAACTTCACGGGCGTATCACAATGGTTCATTCACACCTGTAAAGAAAAAGATGAGCGAAGGCGGCGCATGTCCTCCGGAATCGGACATTCAAAATGCAGCTTCTGTCTGGTGATCGGATGGCAGAATTCCAGAACCCTCGAGTGAAGGGCCTGCCTTCCGATCAGACCGTCTGCTGTGCCATACATCCCGTCACCAGCGACCGGATGGCCGATTGCTGCCATATGAACACGGATCTGATGGGTCCTGCCTGTTTCCAGGCGGATCCGGAGCGCAGTGGTGTCAGTTTCTGCATCATACTGCACAGCCCGGAAATGAGTCACCGCGCGTTTTCCGCCTGAGAGACTGATCATTCTCATGATCGTTGAGCCGGGGATCCTCGCGATCGGGAGAGCGATTATACCTGGAAACTCCGGCCAGACGGAAGGGGCGATCTGATCATTGTCTGCAGGAGATGGAGGGGTTACACAGATACTGTCGGACAGACGGCCGTGAACGATGGAGAAGTATTCTCTGTGGATCTCCCTGCGCTTCATGGCATCGTAGAGGATGGCTGCGCTCGCCATATTCTTCGCGATCAGCACCAGTCCGCTGGTGTTTTTATCAAGCCGGTTGATACAGCGGTAGATAAATGACAGCCCCTGTTCCTCATAGTAGGCGGTGACACCATTCCCCAGTGTCCACTCACGATGCCCGAGAGAGGGCTGTACGGGGAGATAAGGCGGCTTGTTGACGACCAGGATATCCTCATCCTCGTATACGATGTCAAGCTTCATATGGTTTGGGACGATGTGCAGCCCGGATTCGGAAACATCCTCATCCGAAAAGAGGATGCGCAGTTCGTCACCGGTTTTCAAAGGATGATTTGTGAATGTATCCACCCCGTTGACAAACAGCGTATGGGAATGGTGCCGGAGATAGGTCATCAGGTGCCGTGAGTAACCGAGACTTCTGAGATACTCCGAGGCCGTTGCAGGCCGCCCAAGGGTGAGCGGCTGAGTGCTGATATGATAGATGATTTCTCGTCTCATCGGACATCCTTTCTGAAAACGGCCTGCAGGTCGGCAGACCAGGGCATGTGGCCTGATGCGTTTGTATATCAACGGGCAGAAGGGCAGGCAGCACAGGCACAACTGCGGCGGGCAGGAAGAAAGCCGGACAGAACTGTCCGGCTTTCCGAGAAAGATAAGAGGCTGACCGAAGCTCAGCTTGACTTAACCTTCTCCCAGTATTTGTTGTAGAGGGCATCCCCGTCTTCCCCAAGGTAGGTGTAGACCTCGGAATTCTTCAGCATTTCAGCCGTCGGGAAGGCAACAGTAGAATTCCGGATATCCTCGTCCTGGATCAGGTCTCTTGCCGCTTTGTTCGGAGTCGAGTAGGTGATGTATTCGAAGTTCTTCTCAGCAACATCTCCCCTGCAGAGGTAGTTGAGAAACTTCTCTGCATTCTCAACGTTCTTGGCATTCTTCGGAATCACCCAGGAGTCGATCCAGACATTGGTGCCCTCCTTCGGAATGACATATTCAAGGTCCGGATTTTCACGTTTCGTGTAGATCGCTTCGCCGGAGTAGATGACGCCGAGAGCTGCCTCACCGCCGATCATCTTGTCTCGAACCTGGTCAATGACATAGGCCTGTACGAGTGGCTTCTGTTTGATCAGCAGATCTGCCGCCTTGGAGACCTCATCCTCCTTTGTCGTGTTCATGTCATATCCAAGAATCTCCTCCGTGACCATGAACGCATCGCGGACGGAGTCCTGCATCAGAATATTGTCCTTGTATTTTTTATCCCAGAGAATATTCCAGGAATCCACTTTTTCCTTGACCATGGATGTGTTGTAGAGAATACCGACGGTACCCCAGCAGTAGGGGATGGAATATTTGTTGCCAGGATCAAAACCCTGGGACTGCTTCATATAGGTTTCATCAATGTTCTTGACATTCGGGACATGGTCAAAGTTAATCGGCTGCAGAAGATCGTTCTCGATCATCTTGGAGATCATGTAGTCGGAGGGGCAGATCAAATCATAGGTGGCGGCACCGGCAGCTACTTTCGGATACATGATCTCATTTGTCTCAAACTCGTCATAGACAACCTTGATACCGGTTTCCTTCTCAAAATCCTTCGGGACCTCCGGGTCCATGTACTCACCCCAGTTATAGACATAGACAACACCGGACCCGGTCTGCGTGGGAGCATCTGCATCGGAGGCACTCTCTGTGCCGGATGTGGAAGATTCCGTCCCGGAACCGGCTTCCGAAGAAGCCGTATTTTCAGAATGGGCGGAGGAAGCAGCGGTCTCAGCAGCCGGAGCGGCTTTCTGAGCACTTTCGGTGTCATCCACCTTCTGAAGGCAGCCGGTTGTCAGGCCGCAGGCGAGTACGCCGATCAGGATGGGGGCAAGCACTTTGTTTCTTGGCTTCATGGCAAAAATCTCCTTCAAAAAATCAGTATGCAGGTTTGCGGTTTTTATTGCGTGCTCCCTTTCCTTTTTCAACAACGATCAGCAGCAGAAGGACACCCAGAAAAAGAAGGGTGGAGAGCGCATACATTTCCGGCTTGATTCCTTTTCGAACCTCTGTGTAGATCTTCGTCGAGAGGGTGTCAAAGCCGGGACCTTTCACAAAGTGAGTGATCACGAAGTCATCGAGCGACAGCGTGAAGGCGAGCAGGAACCCGGAAAGGATACCGGGCAGGATGTCCGGAAAGACAACCTTCCGGAATGCCTGGGACGGACTTGCCCCGAGGTCCAGCGCGGCCTCATAGGTGCTCGGATTGATCGCCGAAACTCTTGGCAGAATCGACATGACCGTGTACGGAATGTTGAACGTAATATGACCGACCAGGACGGTTCCGAAACCAAAGACGATGGTGTAGCCGTAATGAGTGAGGAACTGCCCGAACGCAATGAAGATCAGCATCAGTGAGATGCCGGTCACGATGTCGGCGTTCAGCATCGGAATATTGAGGACGCTGAGCATAACGGTCCGGTTTCGTCTCTTCATCCTGTTCAGGGACAGGGAAGCCATCAGACCAAGGATGGTTGCGATGGTTGCAGACAGAAGCGCAAGAATCAGTGTATTGCGCAGCGCCCCCATGATCTCGGCATCCTGGAACATCTGAAGGTACCATTTGAAGGTAAAACCGCCCCATTTGGCCCGTGTTCTGGAATTGTTGAAGCTGAAGGCAATCAGGACAGCGATCGGCGCGTACAATAGGATGAAGACAAATATCACATAGATGCGGGAAATCGTTTTCTTCATAGGATGCTTCCTGCTGCCTCCTCGTCGGTATCGAAATGCTGCATAACGGCCATCGAAACCAGGATAAAGACCATCAGGACAAGGGAAAGCCCGGAGCCTGCATTCCAGTTTCCAACCTGGGTAAACTGCTGGTCGATGATATTTCCGATCAGAAGAACCTTTGAACCGCCTAAGAAATCGCTGATGACGAACGTTGTCAGAGCCGGAACGAATACCATGGTGATGCCGGATACGATGCCGGGCATTGTCAGCGGTACAATCACGCGGAAGAAGGTCTGTCTGCCATTGGCCCCCAGGTCATAGGCTGCATTGACAACATTCCAGTCCAGCTTCGTCAGAGAATTGTAGATCGGAAGAAGCATGAATGGAAGGTAGTCATAAATCATGCCGAGCGCGATGGCCGCCGGGGTGTTGATCAGGTGCTGAGGCGGCAGATGAAGGAAGGCGAGCAGCTGATTGATGACACCGTTCCGTTCCAGGAGCGTCTGCCAGGCGAAGATGCGAAGCAGGGAATTCATCCACATCGGGATGATGAAGATGGTCGTGATGATCGCTGAGGCACCGCTCTTCATCCGTGACAGGATCATCGCCAGCGGATAGGCCATGATAAGGCAGACTGCCGTTGCAAGTGCCGAGAGCAGGAGGGAGAGCAGGAGCGCCTTCAGCGTCACCGGATCAGTGATCCGGCTGAGGTTATCCAGCGTGAACCTGTGGTTTTCATCCGTGAATCCATAATAGACAATCAGGATCAGGGGGATGACAATAAATGCAACAGTCCATATCAGATACGGGCCAGTCAGAAGCGCATTGTTTTTTTTCTTCATATCGTTCACCTGCTGCAAACAAGAAGCCTTCTGTGTAGGAATAGATTCGGAATCAGGCTGAGCTTACAGATCGGCCGAACTGACCGCCTGTTCGTCCTCAGACTCCGGCTTGTTCATGATCTGGATATTGAACGGGTCCAGGTTCATCAGAACCCTGCTGCCGACCGGGAAGAGCTTTGTGGAATGTACCAGCCAGGTATAGCCGTTCGCCTCGACATCCATCTCGTAGTGGACGCCCTTGAAGATCAGGTCGGTCACGGTTCCCTCAAGAAAACCGGGGTTCAGCTCCCGAGCCTTGTCAGCAACCTTCTCATATTCCGGAGAGTCTGCCGTGACACCATCGGGAAGTGCGTACAGCTCCAGATCCTCCGGCCGGATGACAACGTCAACGGGCTTGTTGCTGCCGAAGCCTGTGTCGACACAGGCAAAACGGGTGCCGAAGATCTCCACCAGCTTATCCTTCACCATTGTGGCATCGACAATGTTGGAATCTCCGATAAAGTCCGCGACAAACGCATTCGTCGGCTCGTTGTAGATATCCTCTGGTGTTCCGATCTGCTGGATATAGCCCTGATTCATGACGACGATCGTGTCAGACATGGTCAGCGCTTCTTCCTGGTCATGGGTGACATAGACGAAGGTAATCCCAAGCTCATTCTTAAGGCGGATCAGTTCATACTGCATATCCTTTCGGAGCTTGAGATCGAGTGCCCCGAGCGGTTCGTCAAGCAGAAGCACCTTCGGCTCATTCACGATAGCGCGCGCAATTGCGATCCGCTGCTGCTGGCCGCCGGACAGGGAATCCGGCATGCGGTTCTCAAATCCCTCCAGGTTTACGAGCCGCAGTGCATATTTGACTTTTTCCCGGATATAGTCCTCTGATTTTTTTCGGATCCGGAGCCCGAACGCAATGTTGTCCGCGATGTTCATATGCGTAAAGAGCGCATACTTCTGGAAGACGGTGTTCAGCTGCCGTTTGTTCGGCGCAAGCGTGGTGATGTCCTTTCCGTCAAAGATGACCTTCCCGCTGTCAGGCTGCTCAAAGCCTCCGATGATCCGTAGCGTTGTGGTTTTCCCGCAGCCTGAAGGACCCAGAAGTGTCAGGAACTCGTTCTCACGAATATACAGGTTCAAGTCATCCAGGACCATCTGTCCGTCAAATGATTTTGTGATATGCTGCAGGTCAATCAGTCTGTTGCTCATGATGGAATCCTCTTATTTTTCTCATAGGGTTTTCTCTGACCCGGAATCAATGTGAGTTCATTCAAATTCATTCAGAATTCAGGAGGAGTAGACACCCAGATCAGTGTTGCTTGATTTTTCCCTCTGTTTTCAATGTAGTGAGGCGCAGAGGAACGGAAGTAAAACGTCTCTCCTTTTCTGGCCCGGCAGGACTGCTGCCCGATATGGATTGTGATGATACCGGACAGTACATATCCGAATTCCTCACCCTCGTGCGGGTTATCAAGATCGGTTCGCCCGCCCGGCTCCAGTGTCACGCGGATAGGCTCCATCCGGTTCTTCTGGGCATTTGGAATGATCCATTCGGTCCGGTTCTTCAGTTCATCGTCAACCTTTTCGAAAAAATCAGCATTTCGGAAAACAATCTGGCTGTCCGTTTCATCATTGAAGAAGTCTCTCAGGTTCGTTCCAAGGGCCTGCAGGATGTCGACGAGCGTTGCAATGGAGGGGGAAGTTTGTTCCCGCTCTACCTGAGAGATGAAACTCTTTGACAATTCCGTCCGGTCTGCCAGTTCTTCCTGCGTCAGGTTTTTCTCAAGGCGCAGGCGGCGTATTTTTTTCCCGATATCCATGAGTGCCCCTCGTCCATCTGATGTAAACTCAAAATCCAGTAAAACTGGATTTCAGATGCCTTAACCGATTATACGGAATTTACGCGCAGTGTCAATGGAATCTGTGTAAAATTTTACGAAGACAGAACATTTACACTGGTATGGCGGAATGGTATCATGGACGCAGCAGGAGGGCTTCCATGATGAACAACGAAAAGAAGTATGTTGCGTATGTCGGAACCTACACGCACGGATCGAGCATTGGAATTCATGTCTATGACATTGACAATGAAACAAGGCGCCTGACAGAGCGGAATGTCGTTCCAGTGCACAATTCATCCTATATTACCAAGTCCCGGCGGGGAAACTATCTCTATTCAATTGCGGATGAAGGGGTGGAGGTGCTGAAAATCGAGCAGGACGGCGGACTGACGCCGATTAACAAGGTCGATATTGACGGGATGAGGGGCTGCTATCTCTCGACAGATGTGTCTGGAAAGTTCCTCTTTGTCGGCGGATACCATGACGGGAAGGTGACGGTTGTTCACACCCACAGGGATGGACGGCTCGGCTCTGTGCTGGACGGCGTGTTTCACCAGGGACTGGGATCTGTCGCCGAACGTTCTTTCCGCCCGCACGTCAGCTGTGTCATTCCGACACCGGATGACCGTTACCTTGTCGCGGTAGACAACGGGATTGACCAGGCGAAGATATATAAGGTTACACCAGTGACAGGAAAGCTGCACCTGTACGATATTCTGCGGTTCCCTCTTGACTCCGGGCCGAGACTGATGTGTTTCTCAAAGGACGGACGCTTTGCGTATGTCAACTGTGAGATTCTGAATCAGATTCTGGTTTATTCCTACAAGGGGGATGCCAATCCGATGTTCGAGCTGATCCAGCGTGTGACAAGCATCATGGACGACAAGGATGTATCGAGTGCCAGCTGCGCACTGAAAGTTTCTCCGAGTGGAAAGTATCTGTATACGTCGAGCGCGGGTGAGAACACGGTCGGTATTTTCCGCATTGACCAGGAGACAGGCATGCTTTCCAGGGTGCTGATTCTTCCGATTTCCGGCGGGTATCCGAAGGACATCGACGTGCTGCCGGATGAGAAGACGCTGATTGTCCTCTGCCATGAGTCGAACTATATGCGGTTCTTTACGGTTGACTATGAGAAAGGAACGCTGGTCATGAGAGGAAAGCAGCAGTACGTGGAGACGCCGAACTGCATCATGATCTCAGAGACGCCGCAGTCTGCCGGGAACACACCAGGTGAGCAGGGGGAAAGCTGAATGGCAGGTTCGACATTTGGAACGCTGTACAAGGTCACAACCTGGGGCGAGAGCCATGGAGCCGGGATTGGCTGTGTGATTGACGGCTGCCCGGCTGGACTGCAGCTCGGGGAACAGGATATCCAGAAGTATCTGGACCGGAGAAAGCCGGGTCAGAGCCGTTTTACGACAAGCCGGAGCGAGGCGGACAGGGTCCGGATTCTGTCTGGCGTCTTTGAAGGTCAGACAGAGGGAACGCCGATCGCTCTTTTCGTTGAGAATACAGACCAGCATTCAAAGGACTATTCAAATCTGAAGGATGTCTACCGGCCAGGACACGCAGATCTTGGATTTGACCGGAAGTTTGGCTTTCGGGACTACAGAGGAGGCGGACGCTCCTCCGGAAGAGAGACAATCGCAAGGGTGATGGCCGGAGCGGTCGCCGCAAAGGTCCTCTCAGAGCTGGGCGTTTCACTCCGGGCCTATGTCAGGTCCATCGGGCCTGTGGTCTGCAGCCCGGAGAGAATGGATATGGCACATCTTCCGGAGAGCCCGCTCCAGATGCCCGATGCAGAGGCGGAGAAGCAGGCGGAAGCCTATTTGAATGACTGCATGAGCAGACTTGATTCTGCAGGGGGCGTTGTGGAATGCCGGGTGGACGGGCTTCCTGCCGGGATCGGAGAACCGGTGTTTGACAAGCTGGACGGCCTTCTGGGGCATGCGCTGTTCTCAATCGGAGCCGTGAAGGCAGTGGAGATCGGGGATGGTACTGCGGTGTCTTCCCTGGCGGGGCATGAGGACAATGATCAGTTCGGGATTGCGGAAGACGGTACAGTGCGCAGGCTGACCAACCACGCAGGCGGCATTCTGGGCGGAATGAGTGATGGAGGACAGGTGATCCTCAGGGCATTTTTCAAACCGACTCCATCGATTGCCAGAGAGCAGCAGGCGCTGGGAAAGGATGGGGAGGTCCATGCTCTGCAGATCAGAGGGCGTCACGATCCGGTCATCGTCCCGCGGGCTGCGGTCGTAGTTGAATGCATGACGGCGATAACCATCCTCGATCTGATGCTGCGAAACATGGGCGCAAGGATGTCCAGTTTGAAGGATGTTTATCGGTAATATGTGTTTATTCTGTGTAAAGAGCGGCGGGCTGCTTTTCATCCCGCCGTTTTTTATTATAATGGCGTAAGAGTTTTGTAATGTAAAAAGAAATGGAGTCAGACAGATGAAGCTTCTCAGAAAGATGGAGCGAAGGTTCGGCCGGTATGCGATCCGAAACCTTTCGCTGGTTGTCATTGTAACGTATGTATTCGGATACCTCTGCCAGTTTGTCGCCCCGCGGGTCCTTTCATACTTCACACTGGATCCGGCAATGATTTTTCAGCACGGTCAGGTCTGGCGTCTGGTAACCTGGATTCTGATCCCGCCGGAGTCGCTTGATTTCTTCACCATCATCATGCTGTTCTTTTACTATAGCATTGCAAAGGTGCTGGAACGAACCTGGGGAGATTTCCTCTTCAATGTCTACATATTCGGCGGGTTGATTCTGACGGTGGCCGGAGCCTGTGTGATGTATGGGGTGCTGATGGCGGTGGGAAGTCCGCCGGCACTGCTGAATATCCAGGCAATTCCATATTACTGCAGTACCTACTATGTCAATATGTCTATTTTCCTGGCCTTTGCCCTGACGTACCCGGATATGGAGGTGCTGCTGTACTTCTTTATTCCGATTCGTATGAAATGGATGGGATGGCTGTATGGAGCTTTCCTGATTTACCAGTTTTATAAGACGCCGCTCTGGTCGGGGAGAATCCTGATGATCATTTCCCTGCTGAATTTCCTGATTTATTTCCTTACGACTAAAAATATGAGGTCGCTCTCCCCGCAGGAATTTCGAAGGAGGGCGAGTTTTCGGAAAAACAGCGGGGTAACACCACAAAAACGGCGGGACGTTTCGAAAACATCTCATGGGGTTCACTGGAACAAGACCGCGGAAGGCGGGCGGCAGACCGGTACTTCTGAGCAGACACAGGCGGAGGTCCGAAGGCCAGCAGAGGGTTTCAGGAAGATTGCGCCGGGCGGTGCAAGGCACGTCTGTGCGATCTGCGGCAGGACGGAGCTTACCAATCCAGAGCTGGAGTTCAGATACTGCTCCAGGTGTGAGGGTAATTATGAATATTGCCAGGATCATCTGTTTACGCATGTCCATGTGAAGAACGGAAGCAAGCCGCATCTGGCAGAAGAGGAGAAGCAGTGAGCAGCCCGCGGAGAGATCGGAATAAAGATGCGGACGCAGAGATGAAAGGGAGGCTATTGTGAATCAGCAGCAGCAAGCCGGGACAAGCCGGCTGAAAAGAGGAGCCCTGATCAGGGCAGTGATTCTGACGGGTGTGTTTCTGATCCTGTCGTTTATGGCGCATGGGGCAGAGCAGAGATCGGAAAGCTGGTACTTCCCGGTCTCCATCTTTCTGTCGTTTCTTCTGGGGCTGTTTTTGTACGCAGGACTTCCGAAAAGCCGACTGTTTCAGATCATCTATGATATCTCGCTTGCTGTCTCAGTCCCCTTCGTGGCCTTTGTGCTGGTTCAGTCTTATGACACGGGGTTCTGGCATGTCGGGGCAGCACTGTCCTATGAGACGGCGCAGCCTCCCTACAAGATGATCTACCTGAACCTGTTATTTTATTACCTGATCTTCCTTGCCTTCACGTTTCTGATCGGAAGCTTCAGCTGGGGCTACAGTGCAGCATCCTGTGTTTTTATGGCCCTGAGCATCGTCAACTTTTATGTTGTGAAGTTCCGTGAAAGCCCGATTGTCCCCTGGGATATTCTGTCGCTCAGGACGGCGGGCAACGTTGCGTCAAACTATGACTATGTCATCTACTGGCATATGCTGTTTTCCACGTTCGGCTTTGCATTTGTGATGCTTGGAACCGGGAAGATGAAGAGCCGGATTCGCCTGAAACGAGTCCGCTTTCCGTTCCTGGCGGCAGCCGTCCTGTCCCTGATTCTGCTGACGAATTCCATCCAGAACGAGGATGTAAAGACATTCTGGGGGATGGATACAACCCTGTTTACGCCGAACGTGCGTTACCGGAAAAACGGACTTCTGGTTGCCTACCTGGCGAATCTGAACCTGATCCACATCAACAAGCCGGATGGATACTCGGTGTCGAAGGTGAAAGAGATCGAGGGACAGATCAGAGAGACAGAGACTGAGTATGATCAGATCGATTATCCGGACAAGAATGAGAGCGTCCAGGAAGAAGACGATACAGCGTTTCAAGGCACGAATCTGAAAGCGCTGGCGGCGGATGCGCAGTCTGCGCCGAGCCAGACGGAGACGGAAAAGCAGCAGGCGATTTCCACCGGAGACGGTAAAAGCTCGACGGAGAAGTCGGACTTTGATCTCAGCCAGGCCCCGAATATCATCGTTATCATGAACGAGGCGTTCTCGGACCTTTCTGTAATTGGAAACTTCGAGACGTCGGAGGACTACATGCCCTTCTTCCACAGCATGATGGACCAGTACACGGGCGGTCATCTGATGGTTTCTGTCAAGGGCGGCAATACAGCAAACACAGAGTATGAATTCTTGTCAGGCGACTCGATGGCATTCCTTCCACAGGGAAGTGTTGTGTACCAGCAGTACATTTCCTCGAAAATACCGACACTGGCCTCTTATCTTGGCTCGCTCGGGTATTCGACAGAGGGCCTTCACCCCTATCTTGGAAGCGGCTGGGACAGGGAGCGGGTGTATCCGCTGCTCGGCTTTGACGAGTTCAAGGACGTCGATTATTTCACTGGAGCGAAGACGATCCGGAAGTTTGTCAGCGATGAGTCTGCGTTCGACAAGATTATTGAGGAGTTCCAGAACAAGGGCAGTCAGAAGAAATTTATATTCGAGGTCACCATGCAGAACCACTCTGGCTATATGGCAAACCCTGCGACCGACAATGGTTTTACGCAGGAGCTGACACTGACCGGCCTTCCGTATGAGAATGCAAACACGGTCGCGGCAGAACGGTATCTGACGCTGATAAAAAAGTCGGATGAGGCGTATGAAAAGCTGATTACATGGTTTGAGCAGAATGTCACCGAGCCGACGATCATTGTGACGTTCGGGGACCATGAGCCCAGCGACTATGTGACAGATGTGATTGATGGACTGACAGGCTATGACTCGAATACAACGGATCTCGAGGAGGTTCAGAAGCATTATCAGGTTCCGTTCTTTATCTGGAACAACATGGGAATCGGCAAGGATCAGTCTGTGAATCTGATGAGTGTGAATTATCTGGCGGCCTATATCATGAAGGAAGCAGGGCTTCCGATGACAGACTATCAGCAGTTCCTGACACAGCTTCAGAAGCAGGTTCCAGTGGTGTGCGCGAACACTTATATTGATGCGGACGGGACCTACCACGACTGGAAGGACTTGAGCAGCGATACGCAGAACAAGGATGCAGTGAATGCGTACAACATACTGGCCTATAACCATCTGGTTGATGTCCGGCATCGGGTAGACCAGCTGTTCGCCGAACCGGCAGACACTCAGATCCTCAGCTCGCTCCAGAAGCAGACAGAGCTTCTGAAGGATGCAGCCGGCTGAGACACATACCGTCGGAGGGAACAGGGGAGAAGAGCCGGAGCAGAAATATGAGGAAGTTTCCAGTATGAAAAAAAGGGGTTATGTTGAGATGCGGTACTACGATGTTCCGCAGAAGGAATGGGTGCTGGCGCTTCTCGGTCAGGAATGGGTGCGCGCCTACGGCGAGGGCATCAGGTATCTTCATTTTCACAATCTGTTCGAGCTCGGAATCTGCAGAGAGGGGACAGGGGTGCTTGTCCTGGACAGAAAAAACTGCCCGTACCATCCGGGAATGATCTCCCTGATCCCAAAGAATTATCCGCATACGACGACAAGCACGGAAGGAACGCAGTCAGCATGGGAATATTTGTTTTTTGAGCCGGAGACCATTCTTGGAAGCGTCTTTGGTGAGAACAGGCTTCAGATCAGCAGATGTATGGCTGCGCTCAGCTCCGGAGCCCTGTTCGGAGAAGTCGGAACGTTCAAAACACTGACGGAAACGGCGAATCTGATCATGGATGAGATGCGGAGAAGGGAGCGGTATTACATCGAACGGGTTCATGGTCTGATGACAGCCCTGCTTTTTGAACTGCTCCGGATCTGCAACAGTGAGGAAGGGCGGGCAGGAGAAAACGGCGGCCGCAATCAGATTCAGAATGCGCTGCAGTATATGGACAGCCACTATGCCGAGCACATCCGGATCGATGATCTTGCAAAGGCATGCAGCATCTCCGAAACGCATTTCCGGAGGCTGTTCTCGGAATCCTTCAGCATTTCGCCGGGCGAGTATCTGAACATGATCCGCGTCATCCATGCCTGTGAGCTGATGAGAAGCTGCAATGAGCCGATGACAGCTGTCGCGGTGAAGAGCGGGTTTCAGACCGTCTCGACGCTGGACCGGAATTTCCGCAATGTACTGGGCGTGACGCCGTATCAGTGGAAAAAGGATCCGAAAAATTATGAAAGCCGCCTGCTGGAGGTCAATGTGGCGATCCGAAAAGGCTGGTAAGTGAAAATAACCTGTGATAATCATCAAAATATGCGCATATGAAACCATGAGATCGGTGAATCTGACGTAAATGGTCGAATATGCGCATTTTTTAGTCGAAAATCACGACACATATTTAAACAACCTGTGTACAATGGAATCAACAGTTCCGGGAAGCGGAACAAATTGAGAAGGTTGAATGGGAGGAAATGACATGAAAAAGAAAACTGTATCTGTCCTGCTTGCTTCGGCAATGGCAGCATCCATGCTGATGCCGGTATCTGCGATTGCGGGAGAGACGGAGGCATCGACCGAGGCGCCGACTGCCAATGTTGCGGGGGAGGATGAGCACACCCTTTCCGTCTATGCGTGGGACGCAAACTTCAATATTCCGGCGCTGAAGGCTGCTGAGGCAGATTATCAGAAGAACGTGGATCCGGACTTTAAGCTGAATGTGATCACTCAGTCAGGATCCTCAGATGTGGAGAACGCAGTCACGCTGGCAGCCAATGCTGGTGATTACAGTACGCTGCCGGATATCGTTCTGTTCCAGGATCACTATTTCCAGCAGTTCCATACCAACTACCCGGATGCATGGAAGGATCTTTCCGGTGCCAAGGATGTAGACTGGGATGACTTCGGCGCTGAGAAGCTATCCTTCAGCACAATCGACGATGTCCACTATGGAGCACCGGTCGACAACGGAACCGCGGTGATGGCATATCGCACAGACCTTCTGAAGGAAGCAGGCTACTCCATCGACGACATGACAGGCTGCACCTGGGACAAATTCATAGAAGTCGGCAAGGCTGTCCAGGAGAAGACCGGCAAGTATCTGCTCTGCATGGATGGTTCCGGCAATGATCTTCCGTACATGATGCTTCAGGCAGAGGGAGAGTCTCAGTTTACGGACGGTGAGCCGACCTTTGCGGAGAATGACAAGTATGTTCAGATCATTTCCAAGCTGGTGGAGATGGCTGACGAGAAGATCCTGTATCTGGCAGACTCCTGGACCGATTACACAGATCAGGCCATCATGGGCGATATGGTTGCAGGTGTTATGAACGGAAACTGGATTATTCCGACGATTGAGCAGGTTGCTGACAACTCCGGCAAGTGGGAGATCACTTCTCTTCCGACACTGGAAGGCGGCGAAGGATATGCTTCCAACGGCGGGTCTTCCCTGTATATCACGGCAAATTGCAGCAAGCCGGACCTTGCTACAGATTTCCTTGCGAAAACGTTCCTGGCAGGCTCTGTAGAGACATACGATGCAGCGCTTCAGAACGGCGGTGTGATTACCTGCTCTCTGAAGGCAGGCGCTTCCGATGTCTATCAGAAGGGTGTTGCATTCTTCAATGATCAGCCGATCTACACCAAGATCGTTGAGATGGGATCAAAGGTCAAGCCGGTTGAGCAGTCTGATTATCACTATCAGGCAAGAAACTACGTCGGAACAGCAATCCAGAACCTTGTTGAGGCACAGGATTCCTCTGAGGACGGCGTGAAGGCAGCTCTTTCAGATGCGGAAGAACAGCTGAAGTTTGAGATGGAAGGCTGAGAAAACCGGAGGATACAGACGGCAGAGACCGTGCTGTGACCGGAAGAACATCAGAGAAGTCGAAGGAGGCGGAGAGAGCAACCAGATCTCCGCCTCTTCCTGATGAGGAAACAATCCGGAAGAACGAGGAGGGGAAAACGTGAGACACTCTTCACTGAAAGCAAAGCAGGACCGGGCAGGCTGGCTGTTCCTGCTCCCGGCGACAATCATGATTCTGATCATGAGCTTCTGGCCGATGCTGCAGGCTCTGATAACGTCGTTCAAAAAAGGACCGAGTACCAGGATGGTGTGGGCGGATCCGTGGTACAACAACTACGCCAGAATTCTGAAAGATAAAATCTTTCAGACTGCGATGGGAAACACCTTTTTCTACCTGATCATTCAGGTTCCGATTATGCTGGTGCTGGCGATGCTGCTGGCGCAGATCCTGAACAACAGACAGCTGAAGTGCAGAGGGCTGTTCCGCACAATGGTTTTTCTTCCCTGTGCAACCTCCCTCGTCTCCTACGCGCTGATCTTCAAGTCGCTCTTCGCGACGCAGGGGCTTGTCAACAAGGTCCTGATGAATCTCCATATCATCAATGAAAATATCAACTGGCTCGGCAAGGCCGGAACAGCCAAGTTTGTCATCATCCTGGCACTGATCTGGAGATGGACCGGCTACAACATGGTCTTTTTCCTGGCAGGACTGCAGACCATTGATTACCAGGTCTATGAGGCGGCCAAGATCGACGGGGCTTCAAGCTGGAAGACATTCTGGTCCATCACGGTACCGCTTCTGCGGCCGGTCATTGTCATGACGACCATCATGTCCATCAACGGGACGCTCCAGCTGTTTGATGAATCTGTCAACCTGACAAATGGAGGGCCGGCAAACAGTACGATCACGATGTCCCATTATATATACAATATGTCCTTCGGGCAGGGCGTCGGGAAGTTCGGCTATGCCTCTGCTATGTCCTTTGTAGTTCTGATTCTGGTCGCAATTCTCGCTGCGATCAGCATGAAAGCAGGTGACAAACGTGACTAAGTCCAAGAAGAGAAAAACCATGGGAAGTATTCAGCGGCGACTGATTCCCTCCTACATCTTTTTGATTATCTGGTGCCTGTTCTCGGTGTTCCCGCTGTACTGGATGGTGACAGCCGCGACAAACACGACGGTCGAGGTGGCACGGGGGAAGGTCTGGTTCGGCCTTCACGCAGCTGAAAATCTGAAGAATCTGATGGCGGCGCAGCCGCTCTGGAGAGCAATGGGAAATTCCTTCCTTTACGCCATTTTCCAGACGATCTTCTGCCTTTTTGTCTGTTCGCTTGCGGGATTTGGATTTGAACTGTATGCAGACAAAGCCAAGGACAGGCTGTTTGCCTTCCTGCTTCTGGCGATGATGATCCCGGGCGTTGCGACGATGATTCCCCTGTTTGTTCTGATTTCAAGGCTGAAGCTTCTGAACTCTGTCTGGGGATTCATCCTGCCTCAGGTTGCGACACCGTTCATGATCATGATGTTCCGGCAGAATTCCAGAAACTTTCCGCCTGCGATTCTGGAAGCCGCAAGGCTTGACGGCCAGACAGAGATCGGCATCTTCTTCAGACAGTATTTGCCGATTATGAGATCAACCTACGCGGCGGCAGCGGTCGTGACATTTATGAACGCCTGGAATGCATATCTGTGGCCGAAGGTTGTCATGCTGGATAACAGCGCCGAGAATATGCCGATGCTGATTGCAAATCTGTCCAACGGCTATAAAGTGGATTATGGTATGCTGATGATGGGCGTCCTGTTCTGTTCTTTGCCGACCATGATCGTGTTCTTTGTGCTGCAGAAGCAATTCGCTGAGGGCATCACAGGTTCTGTCAAATAGCAGAGGAGAGACATCTATGGCTGAGTTTGATTACAAAATTGTAAAGGATCCGCAGGTCTATGCACAGAATACACTGCCGCCCCACTCGGATCATATTGCGTTTGCCCCGGAGGACAGGCCGGAGAATATGCAGACAAGTTTCAGACGTTCCCTGAATGGGATGTGGCGGTTTCACTATGCTGAGAATTACCGCAGTGCGCCGGATGGATTCTGGAAGGATGATTTTGATGTGAGCGGCTGGACGGAAATCTCTGTTCCGTCCAACATGCAGATGGAGGGCTACGACAAGCCGGCCTATGTGAACATGCAGTATCCCTGGGACGGACTGGAGCCGATTGAGCCCGGACAGATACCGGAGCGTCATAACCCCGTCGGGCAATATGTCCGGACCTTCCGGCTGCCTGACGACTGGAAGCAGGACAGCGTCCGGATTTCCTTCCAGGGCGTGGAGTCCGGCTTTGCGCTCTGGCTCAATGGACGCTATGTCGGCTATGCGGAGGATTCCTTCACGCCTTCGGAGTTTGACCTGACTCCGTTCCTTCAGGATGGAGAGAACAGAGTCGCTGTCCTTGTCTTCAAATGGACGGCGGGAAGCTGGTGTGAGGACCAGGATATGTACCGCTTCAGCGGCATCTTCCGCGATGTGTATCTCGAGCGGATCCCGAAGGTTCACCTCAGGGATGTGAAGATTCTGGCAGATTATCAGGCAGAGGAGCGTTCAGGTTTTCTGGATGTGACGCTGAAGCTGATCGGAAGCGCCTCCGGAGCAGTTGTCGGATACAGGCTGGAGAAGCTTGGCGTGCTGGAGAGCCTTGAGGATCAGAAGGAAGGAGAAGAGATCAAAACCGGGAGGGTATGCGCTGCCGGGGAGGAAATACATCTTTTCACCGGGGAGCAGCCGCTGGAGCTGCATATTCGGGAGAAGCTGGACGATCCTCTCGCATGGAGCGCGGAGATCCCGAATTTATACCGGCTGACGCTCACACTGGAAAAGGATGGTGAGCTGTTCGAGACTGTCCGGGAGCTTGTCGGCTTCAGACACTTTGAGATGAAAGACGGACTGATGTGCCTGAATGGAAAACGGGTTGTCTTTCGCGGTGTCAACCGGCACGAATTCTCCTGTGACACAGGCAGAAAGCCCAATCCGGATGAAATTCTCCGGGCAGTCATCATCATGAAGCAGAACCATATCAATGCGGTCCGGACCTGCCACTATCCGGATGCCTCTGTGCTCTACCGGCTCTGCGATATCTTCGGCATCTACATGATCGCCGAGAACAATATGGAAACGCACGGAATGTGGGATCGCGTCGGCAGGCATAAGATCGGCATTGAGCAGGCGCTGCCGGGAGACCGTACGGAATGGGAGCCAATGATGATCAGCCGGATCCGGTCGATGGTGGAGCTGGATAAGAATCATCCCGCGATCCTGATCTGGTCCTGCGGCAATGAGTCCTTCGGCGGCTCTGTCATCTGGCATATGGCGCAGGAACTCCGCAGACTCGACAGCAGCCGGCTGGTCCATTATGAAGGAATCCACACCGACCGCCGCTACCCGGATACATCAGACATGGAATCTCAGATGTATACGCCGGTGAGGGAGGTGGAGGCCTTTCTGAAGGAACATCCGGAAAAGCCGTTTATCCTGTGCGAGTATTCGCATTCGATGGGCAATTCGAATGGCGGACTGTTCAAGTACACCGATCTGACAAAACGGGAGCCCCGCTATCAGGGGGGATTTATCTGGGACTTCATTGATCAGGCGATCCGTATGAGGAACCGGTATGGCGAGGAATATCTTGGCTACGGCGGGGATAACCATGAGCGCCCGACCGACTACGAATTCTCCGGAAATGGGATCCTGAGGGCGACAGGAGAACCGTACAGTGGTAAAATGCAGGAGGTCAGAGCCTGCTACCAGGAGCTGGACATCGAGATTCACAAGGATGAGAAGCGCGGGATTTCGGCGGCGGTTACAAACCGGAATCTGTTCCTGGGAACGGGCGTCTTTGACTGCAGGGCAGAGCTCCGCACAGGGAATCGTATACTTGGTCGGCTTGCGATCCCTGCAGATGTCGCGCCGGGCAAAACGGAAACCTTCACGCTGCCGTTCCGTCTTCCGGAAAAAGACGAGTCTGTCGTCTCCCTCTCGTTCTGTCTCAGAAAGGACACCATCTGGGGAAAGGCCGGAGATGAGGTGGCATATGGGGAGCGGATCCTGAAGAACCCGGAGAATGAAAAAAAGACGCTTGAGAGCGCGCCGGATGGAATGAGAGAGGATGGAGCATCCTTTATCCTGAACGGGGTCCGCACGCTCCCCGTGCAGACCGATGAAGAAAAGTGCAGCCTGGAGGTTGTGCGCGGAGGATTGAATACAGGCATCTTCGGTACAAATTTCTCTGCTTTGTTCTCCAGCCTGAAGGGCGGACTGGTTTCCTACATCTATGGCGGCAGGGAACTGATCGAGAAGATCCCGAGACCGAATTTCTGGCGCGCACCGACAAACAACGATGAGGGATGCAGGATGCCGGCCCGCTGCGGAATCTGGAAGCTGGCAAGTCTGTACCAGACCTTCATCAAGCCGGGCAGCAATCCCTATATTCCGGGGGACGACAATGGAGAGCCGAAGGTGCGCCAGACCGCCGGTTACGTCGACCTGACCTGGAAGAAGTACATTCCGGTTCCATCATATGAGACAGTCAGTTTCGTGAACACGACCTACAGGGTCTTTCCGGACGGAACCATCCGGATGATACTTGACTGGGAGCCGGATACTGCGTCCGCAAAACAGCTTCCGGCGATGCCGGAGTTCGGCTGGATTTTTGCGCTCGATGCGGATCTGTGCCAGGTCCGGTACTATGGGCTGGGGCCGGAAGAAAACTACTGTGACAGGCGAAAGGGAGCAAGACTTGGTATCTATGAGCGGGAGACTGGCGCGATGGCCGAGCCCTACCTTGTCCCGCAGGAAACCGGAAACCGGACGGGTGTCCGCTGGGCGGAGGTGACAGATCGAAAAGGACATGGGGTCCGCTTCAGTGCCTCCTACTTTGAGGACGGAGGAGATCCGGAAGCTTCCAGACCCGGCAGTATGGAATTCTCCGCAATTCCCTACAGCCCGGAGATGCTCGAGACAGCCCGGCATCCGTATGAGCTTCCGAGATCCTCCTGTACCTATGTCCGCTGTATGCTGAAGCAGATGGGGGTAGCCGGGGACGACTCGTGGGGTGCTCAGACTCATCCGGAATTCCTTGTAAAGAGCGGCGGAAGGCTGACTTTCGCGGTGGATTTCAAGGGGATCTGACACCGGCGCTGTGGTTTGGAAGCAGAGCGCTGCAGAACCGATTTGAGGAGGAACAGAATGGCAGATCCGGAAACCATGAAAGAAAACGCAGAGGCACTTGAAAAGATGACAGAGGAGCAGGAGGCTTTCATGCAGGAAACATTCCGTCTCTCGAAGCAGGACATGATCAGCCTGGATGAGGATGGCTGGGCGGAGCTTCTGGACCGGCTGTTTGACATCGAGATTGAGGATGAAAACCGTTCCAGCTCAAAGACAGAGAAACATGACCGCATTGTGTCAGAGATCATTACGATGATGGAAATCTGAGAATCTGCTTGCCTCCCGGGCGATCGCGTGATAAACTAATCGTCGTGTGCAAAGTAGGATGGTCCTCTGTTGCTGTAATCGGACGCATTAAGAACATCCATGAATCAGGAGGAAACACGCAATGAACGAAATCATCAAGAAGATCGAAGACGCGCAGCTTCGCGAGGATGCGCCGCAGTTCCGTGTCGGGGATACCGTCAGGGTCCACGCAAAGATCAAGGAAGGTACCCGCGAGAGAATCCAGATTTTTGAAGGTGTCGTCATCAAGAAGCAGGGCGGCAGCAACAGAGCAACCTTCACGGTCAGAAAGTTCTCGAACGGTGTCGGCGTCGAGAAGACATGGCCGCTTCATTCCCCGACCGTCGACAAGGTCGACGTTGTCAGATCCGGAAAGGTGAGACGTGCAAAGCTTACATATCTCAGACAGCGTACCGGCAAGGCTGCGAAGCTGAAAGAGATCGTCAAGTAATCAAGGGGAAACCTGAACATGAGGCTGCCGCGCAATGCGGCAGCCTTCTCTGTATCCGGGCAGGTAACAGATATGAAGTATATCAATGACAAGCCGATTGACTTCACGAACGATGACTGGAAGCAGTACACCCCCAGGGAGCGGGCACGGCTTGAGCAGCAGGAGCAGAAAAAAAGAAAACAGAAGGTTCGGAAGAAACGGCCGCTGCCGGTCCGTATCTTTACAGCGCTGTTTCAGGCACTGGTGGTTGTTTTGATTGCATATGTCCTTGTCTATACTGTTGGACAGCAGCGGACAATTGTCGGCCAGTCGATGGATACAACGCTGTCCGGAGGAGATGTTGTCCTGATCAATGTGATGTCTTATCAGGTCGGAAGCCCGAAGAGGGGGGACCTTGTCTCCTATCGCCCGAATGGATCCTCGAATGCAAGAGCAGACATCAAGCGTGTGATCGGCGTCCCGGGTGACAAGATCCAGATCAAAGACGGGCAGGTTTATATTGATGATCAGGTCTATCTGGAGGACGGGAATTATCCGGCGATCACGAATCCTGGAATTGCGAAGGAACCGATCGAACTCGATGAGGGAGAGTACTTTCTGCTTGGAGACAACCGGAACAACTCGGAGGACTCCAGAAACACAGAGATCGGACTGGTTTCCAGCAGCATGATTGAGGGAAAGGTCTGGTTTGTGCTTTCTCCGGCCAGTCACAGAAGGTTTATATAATGGATTATCAGTGGTATCCGGGCCATATGACCCGGGCAAGAAGACAGATGCAGGAGGATGTCCGTTTCGTCGATCTTGTGATCGAACTGACGGACGCGAGGGCACCTCTATCCGGCAGAAACCCGGATATCGACAGCCTGGCAGCCGGAAAGTCCAGAATTCTGGTGCTCAACAAAAGTGATCTGGCTGATCCGGAGCAGAATAAGGCATGGACAGCCTGGTTTCGGAAAAACGGGCTTGTTGCCTGTGAGGTGAATGCGCGATCCGGCAATGGAATCCGGCAGATCCGTCCAATGATTGCCGAGGCTTGCCGGGAGAAAATTGAGAGGGATCGAAGCAGAGGGATCATGAACCGGCCGCTTCGGGCGATGATTGCCGGGATCCCGAATGTAGGAAAGTCAACCTTTATCAATTCCTTTGCGGGAAAAGCATCCGCGAAAACAGGGAACAAGCCTGGCGTCACGAGAGGAAGACAGTGGATCAGCGTGGAGAGAACGCTTCAGCTGCTTGACACGCCCGGGATCCTCTGGCCGCGGTTTGATGACAGGCAGGTCGGAATTCGGCTGGCAGAGATTGGCTGTATCCGGGATGAGATTCTTAACGCTCAGGAGCTGGCCTGCGAACTGATCGACTGGATGCGTGCGGCGTATCCACAGGTTCTTTCAGAACGCTACGGAATCAGTCTGGGGGGAACGGCTTTTGATGTGCTTGGCAGGATCGCTGAAGCCCGGAGGTGTCTGAAGGCCGGTGGAGAGCTGGACTGCGGGAAGGCGGCGGCTTTGCTTCTGGATGAATTCCGCTCCGGCAGACTCGGCCGGATGACACTTGAGAAAGCGCCGGATTGAGTCAGATGAAAAGCAGGGGAATACAGCATGGCAGACAGAAGACAACGAAGAAGGCATAGAAATCCCCTGGGGGCCATTCTGCGCTGGACGTTGCTGCTTCTGGCTGTCATTTTGATCCTGATTGTCGGAATTTCCTATGCACAGGGGACAGTGAGTGTGACGGGCAGTTCCATGTATCCGGCTCTTCAGCCAGGCGACAGGGCGCTTTCCGAACCGGTCAGTTATCTGGTGCGGGAACCGGCAAGAGGAGACATTGTTCAGTTTTCCACAGGGGCAGGAAACGGTCGCGCTCTGGTCCGGCGCATTGTCGGCCTCCCGGGTGAAACGGTCCAGATCATCGGGGGAAAGGTCTGCATCAATGGAGCGCCACTGGACGAATCTGCATATGTGTCCGGGGAGATTCAGTATGCCGGAACAGCATCCATGCCGCATACGCTTTCGCAGGACGCCTACTTTGTGATGGCAGACAACCGGAGCAGCAGCTTTGACAGCCGGGATCCGACCGTCGGTGATATCCATAAGTCTGATATCAACGGAAGACTCTGGCTGCGATATGCACCGTTCCGGCGGCTCGGGCTGCTGGAATAGACTTCAGGGAATGCGGGGAGAAGCGGATGGCAGAGACGACAGCGGCAATTTCGGAAAAATGGAAGAAAATATCCAGAACGGACGAAGCCGGGCTGATTCATTTTGCAGATCAGTTTGGCAGTGATGACCGGGTGGCTGTCAGGAAACTGGTGCAGAGTGCGGAAAGAGCGCTGAGACAGCTGGGGGCTGAAAAGAAGCGTCTTGAGGAGATGCGGTGCTTTGAACGGAAGTGTGAGGAAGACGGCTATACCTTGATCTGCGGAATTGACGAGGCGGGCAGGGGACCGCTCGCCGGACCGGTTGTGGCAGGCGCGGTGATCCTTCCGAATGACTGCATGATCTTTGGCCTGAACGATTCCAAAAAACTGACCCCCGGAAAGCGCGAGGAATTGTATGGAGAGATCATGGAAAAGGCAGTCGCAGCCGGGTACGGAATTGTCGGACCGCAAAGGATCGATGAAATCAATATCCTTCAGGCGGATTACGAGGCGATGTGCGAGGCCATCGGGACACTCCGGGTAATGCCCCAGGTCCTTCTCAACGATGCCGTGACGATTCCGCAGGTCCTGATCCCCCAGGTTCCGATTGTCCACGGGGATGCGAGGAGCCTGTCAATCGCTGCAGCAAGCGTGATTGCAAAGGTGACGCGTGACCGGCTGATGGTGGAGTACGACGCTGTGTACCCGGAATATGGGTTCGCAAAACACAAGGGGTATGGGACAGCAGAGCATTATGCCGCGCTGAGGAAATATGGTCCTTGCCCGATCCACAGAAGAACATTTCTGAAAAGCTGCGGCGGAAGCTGGGGAGAATCGTCATGACGGGAGAGCAGTCAGCCGCAGAAAACGGAGGCGCGTCCTCAAGTGGAGGACACGGGAGACGGCTGCCTGAGAAGATGGAGAGGCCGGCTGCACGGTGCATGACAGAGGGGAAAGCAGACAGCGGGGAAAAGACCAGAGGATGGGAGCGTGTGCGGCAGATCGGGCACATGAACAACAGACAGGAAGGAACTTCATACGAAAGAGAGGCCGGTGCCCTGCTTGAGCAGGAAGGGTATGAGGTGCTCCAGTATAACTTCCGCTGCAGACAGGCGGAGATCGATATTGTTGCCAGAGAAGGCCGGTATCTTGTGTTCATCGAGGTGAAGGGACGACGTTCCAGGAGAAATGGAATGCCGGAGGAGGCCGTTGGGCGCCGCAAGCAGGAGCGGATCCGGCGGGCGGCCCTATATTATCTGGTACGCTTCCGGGTTCCGGAGGATACGCCTGTCCGTTTTGATGTCGCGGCGGTGGACGGGGAAGGATTCCGGCTGATTCGGAACGCATTTCTGTTTTGAGCTGATATCGCCGGGATATGAGCCAGGAGGATCCGATGGAATTCGAGAAGCAATTTATCAGAAAACAGACCTTCAGGAAGATTGACAGGCTGACGCTCCACGAAAAGAACGGTGTGGTGTGGATTTCATTTCCACTTCTGGATCAGTTTGACTTTGTTGTCAATGCCTTCAGCACCCGGATCGGGGGTGTGTCAGAAGGATATGCCTCAGCCATGAACCTGAGCCTGTCCAGGGAAGTGAGCGGCGGACTCGGGAATATCGGACTTCGGACGGATATCCCCGAGCGTGACATATGGGAAAGCGCGGCGGACGGAGCGGCGATGAAGCGTTTCCTGGAGAATCACAGAAGATTTGCGGATGCGGTCGGCTACGATCTGTCTGACCTGGTTTTCTCGGATCAGACACACACCGACTGTGTCCGGGAGGTGACGGGGAAAGACCGGGGAAACGGCATCACCAGACCGAATGCCTTTCACGATGTGGATGGACTGATGACCGATCAGATAAAGGTCGCGTTGATGACCTTCTATGCGGACTGCGTGCCGCTTCTGATTGTGGATCCGGTGCACAGAGCAGCTGCGTGTGTCCATTCCGGATGGAGAGGAACAATTGCGGGGATCGGGACGAAGGTGATTCAGAAGATGCAGAAGCGCTATGGGTCGGACCCGGCGGTGATCGTGGCGGCGATCGGACCTTCCATCTGCGGCGACTGCTATGAGGTCAGCGTAGATGTCGCTGCGCAGTTCTCGGAGAAGTACCGGATGGAGGAGGGCGAAGGGCAAAACCGCGTGGATGGTTCAGTGGGCCGGATTGTATCTCCGGGCAGGGCCGGACATGCGATGCTGAACCTGCAGGAAGCCTGCAGGGCGAATTTCCTTCGCGCAGGCCTTTTGCCGGAGCATATCTCCGTGCCGGACATCTGTACGGCGGAGAATGCAGAGGTCCTGTTTTCCCACCGGGCACTGGACGGGAAGCGCGGGAACCTTGCAGCCGTTCTTGAGATCACGGACGGCTGACGGGAAAAGCGATTCACCGCGAAAAAAGACGGCACAGGAGCTGTTCCTGTGCCGTTTCTGATTCACCCCTTGAGCTGAAGCAGAAGCTTGTTGATCTTCGCTGTCGGGGACTGGATGCCGCTGATCGATATATCATGGTTCATGTGGTCAATGATGGAGGCCAGATACTTGGTCATGTCGGCCTCAGCGTACCAGGGGCGGTTTAATAGTTCCGGCGGACGGTAGTTGAGGTTCGTAGTCACGACCTTTGTGATGTAGCCCTTCTCGTAGTAATCGTCAAAAGCGCCCAGACCATCTGTAAACAGGCCGAACGTGGTGCAGACGAACACACGATTGGCACCGCGCTCCTTGAGCTGTCTGGCGACATCGAGCATGGAGCTTCCGGAGGAAATCATGTCATCGATGACCAGGACGTCCTTACCCTTCACGGAAGCGCCGAGAAACTCATGAGCGACAATCGGGTTTTTCCCGTTCACAATCCTGGAATAGTCACGGCGCTTGTAGAACATACCCAGCTCGAGGCCCAGAATATTTGCAAAGTAGACGGAGCGCTCCATTGCGCCCTCATCCGGACTCACGACCATCGTCGTGTCCTTGCTCATCTTCAGGTTCGGAACCGTGCTGACGAGTGCCTTGAGAAACTGATAGGATGGCATAAAGGAATCAAAGCCTGAGAGGGGAATTGCGTTCTGTACCCGCGGATCATGAGCGTCAAAGGTGATGATGTTCGATACGCCCATCCGTGCGAGCTCCTCGAGCGCAACCGCGCAGTCCAGAGACTCTCTCTTTGTCCGCCTGTGCTGCCTTCCTCCGTACAAAAACGGCATGACAACCGTGATCCGCTTTGCTTTTCCGTCAGCGGCAGAGATGATCCGCTTGAGATTGGCATAGTGGTTATCCGGGGACATATAATTTGTTTCTCCGCACACCTTGTACTCAATGCTGCAGTTCAGAACATCGACCAGAATGTAGAGATCGGCTCCGCGGACGGAATCATTGATGATGCCCTTCCCTTCACCGGTTCCGAAGCGAGGGCAGGCGCAGCTGATCAGATAGCTGTCCTCGCAGTATCCGACAAGCGGGAAGTCCTTTGAATTATGAAGCGGAGTGTTGTGCCGGAAATCGACGAGATAGCGGTTCACTTCTGATGCAAACGCCTGACACCCGTCGAGCGCTGCGATCTTCAGAGGACCGACAGGCATGGAATCTTTCTGTATATCAGTAATCATCAAAACCCTCCTGAAGTGGGGACTGATTCTGCATCAGCCTAATACAGAGGAGTTATACCATGCAGCCTTAGGGAGCGTCAAGACAGGCGGATGAAGCGTCTTGCTTTTTGTCAGAAGCACATTTATCATGATTACAGTGTCTAACGTCCACCACCACACATGCTTGCATGCGAGTGCTGGCAGGACTTATTGACACGTCGTACATGGTACATGAAGTGGCGCGTAGGCGACACAAGAATGCTGAATGTGGCAACGTGGTGGGAGCTGCGAAGCAACGAAACCATGTGTAATCATAAATAGCGCCTTATTTTTAACGAAAATGATACCGGAAAAGAATAAGATGGAATACCTTCATAAAATAGAGTCGGTCGATGCCGGAAGCATCGCGGAAGAACTGGATATTGAGCCCGGAGACGTTCTCGTCTCTGTGAATGGGAAAAAGGTCGAGGATATTTTCGACTATCGGTATCTTTGCGATGACGAAAAGCTTCTTGTTGTGATTCGCAAGCCGGACGGAGAGGAATGGGAGCTTGAGATCGAAAAAGATCCGGATGAAGATCTGGGGATTGGGTTTGGCGGAGGGCTGATGAGCGAATACAGGTCCTGCAGGAATCACTGTATCTTCTGCTTTGTCAACCAGATGCCGAAGGGAATGCGGGATACTCTGTACTTTCATGACGATGATGCAAGACTGTCCTTTCTGCAGGGCAACTATATCACGATGACCAACATGTCGGATCATGATATCGACCGCATTATTCTGTACCATCTGGAGCCGATCAACATCTCCTTCCACACGATGAATCCCGAGCTTCGCAGAAAGATGCTCCATAACCGCTTCGCAGGGGATATTATGCCGAAGGTGATGCGGCTGAAGAATGCCGGCATCCGCCTGAATGGACAGATTGTCCTTTGCAAGGGGTGGAACGACGGAGAGGATCTGGAACACTCGCTGAAAACCTTTGAGCAGCTGCTGCCGGAGCTTGAGAGTGTCTCTGTCGTCCCGGTCGGCATGACGAAGTTCCGGGATGAAAACCATCAGGTTCAGCTTGAACCTTTCAAAAAAGAGGATGCAGCAGCCGTCATTGACCAGATCGAAAGATGGCAGAATTATTACGTCAAGAAGTATGGCACGCATCTTGTACATGCCAGCGATGAGTGGTACATCCTGGCGGACCGGCCGCTCCCGCCTGAGGATAACTACGATGGATACCAGCAGCTTGAAAATGGAGTCGGGATGGTCCGGCTTCTGATTGAGGAGACAAGAGCAAGCCTTGCGCAGATGAAGGGGGATGGGAGACGCCGGAGGGCGGCGATTGCAACCGGAAGGCTGGCGGCACCCTACCTCGATCAACTCGTGAAAGAGATTCAGGAGAAGTTTCCGAACATTTCCTGCCGGGTCATCCCGATCCGCAATGATTTCTTTGGCGAGATGATCACGGTGTCAGGACTCATTACAGGGAGTGATTTGAAAAAACAGCTCCGGGGACAGGAACTCGGGGAGGAGCTGCTCCTCCCGGTCAATATGTTTCGGGCGGGGGAGCAGGTCTTTCTCGATGATGTGACAGTTCAGGAACTTGAGCAAACTTTACAAATCAGGGTGCGTATTGTAAAATCGACCGGACAGGATTTTGTCCATGCAGTGATTGGAGATCAGAAACAATGAGCAAACCGATTGTTGCGATTGTCGGGAGGCCGAATGTCGGAAAATCCACGCTTTTTAACGTGCTGGCAGGCTCAAGAATCGCGATTATTGAAGATACACCCGGTGTAACCAGAGACCGCATCTATGCAGATGTCGAGTGGTCCGGGAGAAGTTTTACATTGATTGATACCGGCGGAATAGAGCCGGATGCAAAGGATATCATCCTTTCCCAGATGCGGGAGCAGGCCCAGATTGCGATTGACACGGCCGATGTCATCCTTTTCCTGACGGATTTCCATCAGGGACTGGTCGATGCGGACGCGAAGGTTGCTGACATGTTGCGCCGAAGCCATAAGAGTGTTCTGCTGGTTGTCAACAAGGTTGACAATTTTATCAAAGATGAGGCGGGCGTCTACGAGTTTTACAATCTTGGAATCGGCGATCCGCATCCGATTTCCGCGGCGAACCGGACGGGAATCGGCGATCTGCTTGACGAGGTGCTGAAGGATCTTCCGCAGGCACAGCCTGGCGAGATGGAGGATGACCGGCCCAAGGTCGCCATTGTCGGAAAACCGAATGTCGGGAAGTCTTCTCTGATCAACGCACTGCTCGGCGAGAACCGCCTGATCGTGTCTGATATTGCGGGAACCACCCGGGATGCGGTGGATGCTGTCGTGAAGCACAATGGAAGAGAATATGTATTCATTGATACAGCGGGTCTTCGCCGCAAGAACAAGATTAAGGAAGACCTTGAGCATTATATGATCGTCCGGGCCGTGACGGCGGTTGAGCGTGCGGATATCGCAGTCCTCGTGATTGATGCGAAGGAAGGCGTGACGGAACAGGATGCCAAGATCGCCGGGATTGCCCATGAGCGGGGCAAGGGAATCATCGTGGCGGTCAACAAGTGGGATGCCATCGAGAAGGACAACAGCTCCGTGAAAAAGTTCACGGATCGGATCCGGAATACCCTTTCCTTCATGCCGTACGCGGACATCATGTTTATCTCCGCAAAGACAGGGCAGAGAATCCAGAAACTCTACGATGAGATTGACACGGTTCTGGACAGCAGTAAAAGGCGCGTGGCGACCGGCGTGCTCAACGAGATTCTGTCGGAGGCGACCGCCATGCAGCAGCCGCCGACAGACAAGGGAAAGAGGCTCCGCTGCTACTATATGACCCAGGTCTCTGTAGCACCGCCGACTTTTGTCCTCTTTGTAAATGACAAAAAGCTCGCGCATTTCTCTTATATGAGATATATCGAGAACCAGATCCGCGAGACCTTCGGGTTCAAGGGAACGGCCATCCGGATTCTGGTGCGGGAGAAGAAGCAGAAAGATCAGTAACGGCTTCGGAAGGAACAAGAAATGGAAGTGTGGTACAGGCTGATCAGCCTTTTGATCGGATATGGATTCGGGCTGTTTCAGACAGCAATCGTGATTGGAAAGATCCAGGGGTTCGATATCCGGAAAGTGGGGAGCGGGAATGCCGGCACGACCAATATGCTTCGGACAAAGGGAGCGAAGGATGCGCTGCTGACGCTGATCGGTGATTTTATGAAAGCGGTCTGTGCAGTGCTGATTGTGCAGGCTGTCTTTGCACACAGGGCACCCCAGATGATTGTACTTCTGAAGATGTATGCTGGTGTCGGCGCCGTACTCGGACATGACTTCCCGTTCTATCTTCGCTTCAAAGGGGGCAAGGGTGTTGCGACAACAGCGGGCGTGATTGCAGCGATTTCACCGCTTGCGGGAATTCTGTGTATTGTGTTCTTTTTCATCCTGTTTTTTCCGCTCCATCTCGTATCTGTCTGCTCCCTGTCCGCTTACAGCTTCTTCTTTCTCCAGGTCCTGATCCTGGGAGCCCTGGGCCGGTTCCATATGGCCGTCCCGTATGTCATCGAGATGGATATTCTGGCAGCCGTCCTGACGGGGCTTTGCTTCTGGCAGCACCGCTCCAACATCAGAAGACTGATGAGGGGGGAGGAAAAGAAGGTTTATCTCCACAGAAGTCTGAATGAAGAAGTGCAGAAGGGAAGAAGATAATTTGTTGACTTCATCGCTTTAAAGCGTTAAAATTCTCCTTGAATTTCATCTCCGCGACGCCCGGCTTTGCCAGGGAACGGGACATCCATTCATGAAGGAGGATTTTTAGTATGAATCAGAAAGTTGTACGGATCCTTGCGGCTGCTTCAGTTTCTGCCATGACACTTTCAGGCCTTGCTCTGCCTGTATATGCAGGAGAGACTTATCATGTAGGGATCTGCCAGCTCGTGCAGCATCCGGCGCTCGACGCAGCGACGAAGGGCTTCAGGGAAGAGCTCCAGAAGGAGCTTGAAGCCGACGGGGACTCTGTTGAGTTCGATGAGCAGAATGCAGCAGGAGATTCCGCAACCTGTGCGACGATTGTGAATTCCTTTGTGACGGATGGCGTGGATCTGATCATGGCGAACGCGACGCCGGCACTTCAGGCAGCACAGGCGGCGACCGGATCCATTCCGATCCTTGGCACGAGCGTGACCGATTACGGGACGGCGCTTGATATTTCCGACTGGAAGGGAACGACCGGGACAAACATTTCCGGGACTTCCGACTTGGCGCCGCTTGACAAGCAGGCGGCTTTGTTCAAGGAGCTCCTTCCGGATGCGAAGAATGTTGGCATCCTGTACTGCTCGGCAGAACCGAACTCCAAGTACCAGGCGGACACGATCACCCCGGATCTGGAGAAAGAGGGATATAAAGTAACCGCTTATACCTTCGCAGATTCGAACGATCTTCAGACTGTCGCAACGACAGCCTTCACGGAGAATGATGCAGTCTACATCCCGACAGATAATACGGCAGCATCCAATACCGGTATCATCAAGGCTGTCTCGCTCGACAAAAAGGTGCCTGCAATCTGCGGGGAGGAAGGAATCGCCGAGGGATGCGGCATCGCGACCCTGTCCATCAGCTACGAGGAACTCGGGCAGACAACCGGTTCGATGGCATACCAGGTTCTGAAGAAGGGCGCGGACATCTCCTCGATGGAGGTCCAGTTTGCACCGAATGTGACGAAGGAGTATAATGCAGAGCTCTGTGATGCCCTTGGCATCAAGGTTCCGTCGGACTATGTGGCAATCGGCGCTCAGAGCGAGACGGAGGCGGAAACCGAGGCTGCAACCGAGGCAGAGTAAGGAGAACCAGGCGGATAAGTCATCCGGGCGGACGGGGCCCGGGCGAATCCTGGAGGGTTGACTTTCGCACGGATTTGACAGTATATTCATTAGGACGTATAGGGAAAGGCCGCAGAGAGGCGCCCCGCATGCGGGATGCTGCTGCGGCTTTTTCAAAGCCGCAGGCGCTTTCCGGGCAGAAAGACCAGGGCGGCTGGACTGAGCTTTCAGCCCGACACGATTCAGGACGCAGGAGGATAGAAACCCATGAGTTTACTCGCATTGAGCCCGCTCCGGCTGTTTGCCGCTATGCCGGGCAACATCGCACAGGGAATTATCTGGGGAATCATGGCGGTGGGAGTCTATATGACATTCCGACTGCTGAATTTCGCAGATCTGACTGTTGACGGTTCCTTTACGACAGGGGGTGCGACGGCAGTCATGCTGATCACAGGCGGCATCCCTGCCTGGGCAGCGCTTCTTCTGGCGTTCCTGGTGGGAATGGTCACGGGACTTGCAACGGGTCTTCTTCACACAAAGCTAGGCATCCCGGAGATTCTCGCCGGCATCCTGACACAGATCGCCCTGTATTCGATCAACCTGAGGATCATGGGAGGAAAGGCAAATCAGGTCGTATCAGTTGACAAATATCATCTGGTCGTCACCATGCGGAAGATTCCGCTGGCGATTCTGTCAGGCGGCATCATCTGTTTTGCCATCATCTGCATCATGTACTGGTTCTTCGGGACAGAGATCGGGTCGGGTATCCGTGCAACGGGCTGTAATCCGAACATGGCGAAGGCTCAGGGAATCAACGTCGGTTCCATGAAGGTGCTGACCCTGGCGCTCTCGAATGGACTTGTCGCACTGGCTGGAGGTCTGCTGGCTCAGTACCAGGGCTTCGCGGATATCAACATGGGCAGAGGCTCCATCGTCGTCGGGCTGGCAGCAGTGATTATTGGTGAGACACTGGGCGAAGCCATCTTCGGCAGAAGGCTGAATTTCATGGGACACCTGCTCTTTGTGGCTATCGGAGGCGTGATCTACTACATCGTCATCGGCTTCGTGCTCTGGCTCAAGATGCCGGCGAACGACCTGAAGCTGTTTACAGCCATCGTGGTGGCGATCTTCCTGGCTGTGCCGTATCTGCAGGCAAAGTCGAGGAATTCATTCGCGAAAGCGGCAAAGAAGGGGGCTGAGTGAGATGGCGAACGCACCGCTGATGCTGGAACTGAACCATATCCGGAAAACATTCAACAAGGGAACCATCAACGAAAAGCCGGCCCTTCTGGGCGTGACACTCAAGCTGAATCCAGGAGACTTCTGCACGGTCATCGGTGGAAATGGTGCTGGCAAGAGTACCTGTCTGAACGCGATCGCCGGTGTCTGGCCGGTGGACGGCGGGTCGATCATTGTGGACGGGGAGAATATCACCGGACTGCCGGAATACAAAAGAGCGGAATTCCTCGGACGTGTCTTCCAGGATCCGATGAATGGAACAGCGGCTACAATGCAGATCGATGAGAACCTGGCGCTTGCCGCGAGGCGCGGAAACAGAAGAGGACTCGGCTGGGGCATCACAAAGCAGGAACATGAGATCTACCATGAGCAGCTGAAAACGCTCGAGCTGGGACTTGAGGACCGTATGACGCAGAAGGTCGGACTTTTATCCGGTGGACAGAGGCAGGCGTTGACATTGCTGATGGCGACGCTGAAGAAACCGAAGCTGCTGCTGCTCGATGAGCATACAGCGGCACTTGACCCGAAGACAGCCGAGAAAGTTCTGCATCTGACAGACGAGATCGTGAAGAGGGATAGTCTGACCGCTCTGATGGTCACGCATAATATGCGCGACGCGATTCGGATGGGAAACCGTCTGATCATGATGAACGAGGGTCGGATCGTCTACGAAGTGTCTGGGGAAGAGAAAAAGCATCTGCAGGTGTCGGACCTGCTCGAGAAATTCAGCGATGTCTCGCATGGGCAGTTTGCAAATGACCGCATGATGCTTGCGTAATAGACATCTTTGGACGAGATGAATAAACCTGCCCGGCAGAAAGAGGGGGCAGCCCAAACAGCCGGAATGACAGACCTGTCTGTGATTCCGGCTGTTTTTATGAAAGGACAGATAATACGATGGCTTCCTTTATGAAATTCAGTGATCTGATGAAGAAGCGCCAGACTCTTTCCTTCGAGGTCTATCCGCCGAAGACGGAGAAGGGGATGAACAATCTCCCGGGTATGATCCGGCGGCTGGGGGAGCTTCAGCCGGATTATATTTCCTGCACCTATGGAGCTGGCGGCAGCAATGTCGGCAAAAACAGGGAGGTTCTCCGCGAGGTGGAGAAGGTTGCGGTCCCGGTCACCCATCTGACCTGTATCGGTCAGACGAAGGAGAGCGTGAGAAGACAGCTCCAGGCCTATCTTGATCAGGGTGTCACACACATCCTTGCGCTCAGGGGGGATATCCCGTATGGCCAGAACGGCACGGGAGGAGCGTTCAGCCACGCGACAGATCTGGTCGCCTTCATCCGGAAAGAGTTCGGGACCGCCTTTGAGATTGCAGTCGCAGGAACGCCCGGCGGTCATGTGGAGTGCTCAAGCCTTGAGGCTGATATCATGCACCTTCGTCAGAAGCAGGATCTGGGGGCGGATTACATCATCACGCAGCTTTGCTTTGACATGGATGTGTTCCGGCGCTGGTATGAAGCGATCCGAAAGGCAGGAATCACCATCCCGGTTGATGCAGGCATCATGCCGGTCATTTCAAAGAAATCGGTGATCAGTCAGTGCTTCAGCCACAATGCCTGCCCGGTTCCGCGCGATCTGGCTCTTGTTCTGACACACAACTGGTTTGATACAGACCCGGAGGGAAATGAAATCCCGGGGGTCAGGGAAGCGTTTCGGGAGGAAGGAATTGCCTATACGGTCCGGCTCATGGAGCAGTATATCGCGGAGGGCATCGATGGGATCCACCTCTATACGATGGACAGAAGTGAGGATGTGAGGGAAGTCCTTCAGCGGGCCGGCCTTCGGTAAGATGGGTGTCTGACAGAATTGGACAGACTGGGAATCAGGGGGGAAAAGACGGTGAGAGAGCGTGTCGAACAGATGCAGCAGATGACGCTTGCAGATTTTACGCAGGAGCTTTCGGGAAATGCCCCAGTCCCGGGCGGCGGAGGGACGGCGGCGCTCTGCGGTGCACTTGCGGCCTCTCTCAGCAGCATGGTTGCCTCACTGACGGTTGGAAAGAAAAAGTATGAAGCGGTTCGGGAGGACATGAACGCTCTGATCCGGGACGCCGGCCGGCTGCGTGAAGAATTTCTGAATCTCATCGATGAGGATGCAGAGGCATTTAAGCCGCTTGCTGCAGCGTACCGTCTTCCACAAGGGACAGAGGAAGAGAAGGCTGCCCGCAGGCATGTGATGGAGCAGGCGCTCAGGCACGCAGCAGAATCGCCGCTCCACATCCTGGAGAAGACACAGGAGACGCTGACACTTGTGAGGACTGCTGCCAGAAAGGGTTCCATGATCGCTGTTTCGGATGCCGGCTGCGCGGCTGCAATTCTCGAGGCTGCTGCCCGCTCAGCTGCCCTGAATGTCACGGTCAACACCAGACTGATGGGGGATAAGGAGGCGGCCGGGTGTCTGGAACGGCGGGCGCAGGAAATTCTTGCTGAATGCCAGAAAGAATCTGAGAACATCTATCTGTCAGTCAGCAGCTTCCTTCAGCTGAACCAGTGAACCGGAAAACGCGGAGGCAAACAGAGTGAACGGAATGCACACAACGGAGGACAACGGCATATGGCACAGCTGATGCTCGGAAAGGACGTGAACGAGTCCCTCGCAGACAGGATCAGAGAGAAGATTGCAGAGGCGGAGAAGACAGGGGTCGTTCCCGGCCTTCTGATCATCCGGGTCGGAGAGAAGGAGAGTGATCTGTCCTATGAGAAGGGTGCTGTGAAAAGGTGCCGTTCATTCGGAATCAATGTGAGGACGGTTGTTTATCCTGAGCATGTGGGCGAGGAGGAGCTTCTGGCTGCGATTCATGGGGCCAATGAAGACCCGGCTGTCCACGGCGTCCTCCTTTTCCGTCCGCTTCCAGGTCATCTGAACGCATCCCGGATTGAAAATGCGCTCTCTCCGTCAAAGGATGTCGACGGCATGACAGATTTGTCGCTCAGTGGTGTCTTTCAGGGGAAAAATCTCGGGTATCCTCCCTGCACGGCGCAGGCGGTGATGGAGATTCTCGACCATTACCGGATTGATCCGAAGGGGAAAAGAGCGGTGGTTGTCGGCAGATCCTCTGTAATCGGAAAACCAGTCGCAATGATGCTGCTGCAGCGGCATGCGACCGTGACAATTGCACATACGCGGACAGCCGATCTTCCATCTGTGGCAAGGGAAGCGGATATCCTGGTTGCTGCTGCCGGTCATGCGGGAGTTGTCAAAGGAGCATTTCTGCGCCAAGGGCAGGTTGTCATCGACGTAGGCATCAATATCGGACCGGACGGAAGGCTGTGCGGGGATGTTGTCTTCGAGGAGGCTGAGCCTGTTGTATCGATGATTACGCCGGTGCCACGGGGAGTCGGAGCGGTTACGACATCCGTGCTGGCGCTTCATGTGGCGGAGGCGGCACTGAAGAAGTGACGAGGAAAACAGCAGATGCAGCGTGGCAATCGATAGATTCACATTGAAAACATACAGGGAAAGAAGGAGATGGAAGAATCATGAAACTAGGACTGGTGCTGGAAGGCGGTGGCATGAAATGTGCGTATACAGCTGCGATTCTGGACCGCATGATGGACGACCAGGTGAAGCCGGATTATGTGATCGGCGTATCGGCAGGGTGTGCGTGCGGCGCTTCCTTTCTGGCGGGACAGCGGGACAGAAACAGAAGATTCTTCGTCGACCACGTACAGGATCCGGAATACCTTGGCCTTCAGGCCTGGAAGAGCAGCGGCTCCGTTTTCAATTTGAGGCGTATTTATCAGGACTATACGGCAGAGGGAGGCATCGACCCACTTGACTACGACGCAATGGTCAAAAATCCTGCCGAGTGGTGGGCGGTCGCGACCGATGTGGAAACCGGAAAACCACATTATTTCACCAAGGAGGACGTCTCTGCGACCGATTATTCAGCCATCATGGCCAGCTGTTCCATTCCGGTTGTCTGCAGGCCGATTGAGGTGCGCGGAAGAAAATACTGTGACGGCGGATGCAGCAACTCCCTGCCGGTGCAGCATGCGCTGGAGGCAGGCTGCGACAAAGTCATTGTCATTCTGTGCAGACCGAAGGATTCCGTCAGGGAACCCGAAAAGATGAGGTTTGCCTATCGGACAGTGCTTCGGAACTACCCGAACCTGATCCATTCCATCGAGATGCGGCATATCCGCTATAACCGCCAGCTCAGAGCGACACGGAGGCTGGAGGAGGAGGGGCATGCATTCATCTTTGCACCGCATGAACCGATTCATGTCTCGACCTACACAAAGGATCCCGGCGTGCTGCAGGGAATTTACGACACAGGTCTCAGAGAGTATGAGGAGGACAGGACAAGGTTTGAAACATTTCTGAAAAGAAGCTGACCGCAGAAAATGTTTGAATCTGAGGAATTGTTCTAAAAATATAACAGATACCGCCGGTACATCGGAATTATTTCCGGGAAATGCTTGAAAGCCGCAGTTTCTTCGACTATAATAGGGGCGTTGAGGCATTACGACAAATTATCAGGTTCAGGAGGACAGATTCAATGTCATATGTAGACGAAGTCTATGACCGTGTCGTAGCACAGAATCCGGCGCAGCCGGAGTTCCATCAGGCTGTGAAGGAGGTTCTGAGTACCCTTCGCCCGGCGATCGAGGAGAAGGAGCAGGAATACAGAAGAGAAGCGCTTCTGGAGAGACTGACGACGCCGGAGCGTGTCATCATGTTCCGTGTTCCGTGGGTAGATGACAAGGGGCAGGTTCAGGTCAACAACGGGTACCGCGTCCAGTTCAACAGCGCCATCGGGCCGTACAAGGGAGGACTTCGTTTTCACCCGTCTGTCACGCTTGGAACGCTGAAGTTCCTCGGCTTTGAGCAGACCTTCAAGAATTCGCTGACAGGGCTTCCGATCGGGGGCGGCAAGGGCGGTGCCGACTTTGATCCGAAGGGAAAGTCTGACAGGGAAGTCATGGCATTCTGCCAGAGCTTCATGGATGAGCTGTACCGCCATATCGGCGCGGACACAGACGTCCCGGCAGGGGACATCGGTGTCGGCGGACGTGAGATCGGATATCTGTACGGAGAGTACAAGAGACTGACCGGCCGCTATGAGGGCGTTCTGACCGGAAAGGGACTTTCCTACGGTGGCTCTCTTGCAAGAACACAGGCGACAGGCTATGGTCTGATCTACTTCCTGGAGGCGATGCTGAAGGAGAACGGAAGAGACATCAAGGGACAGACCATCGCAGTTTCCGGTGCAGGGAACGTCGCGATCTACGCGATCGAGAAGGCTCAGCAGCTTGGCGCGAATGTCGTCACCTGCTCTGATTCGACCGGATGGATCTACGATCCGGACGGAATCGATGTCGCAACCCTGAAGGAAGTCAAGGAGGTGCATCGTGCACGCCTGACCGAGTACAAGGAGAAGAGACCGAATGCCGAGTACCATGTCGGGAAGGGTGTCTGGAGCGTCAAGTGCGACATCGCCTGCCCGTGCGCTACCCAGAACGAGCTGAACCTGGATGATGCAAAGATGCTGGTTGAAAACGGCTGCTACTGTGTTGCTGAAGGCGCAAACATGCCGACGACCCTGGAAGCGACTCAGTACATCCAGTCCAAGGGACTCCTGTTCTCACCTGGAAAGGCATCCAACGCCGGCGGTGTCGCAACCTCTGCGCTTGAGATGAGCCAGAATTCCGAGAGATTGTCCTGGACCTTCGAGGAGGTCGATGAGAAGCTTCACCGCATCATGAACAATATCTTTGCGAATGTCTCCGAGACAGCAAAGAGATATGGCAGAGAGCGCGATTATGTGACCGGCGCAAACATTGCCGGCTTTGTCAAGGTCGCTGACGCGATGAATGCACAGGGTATTGTCTGACAGAGATTTTTGAGTCGGTCTCTGCAGAGAAGAAGGACCTGTATAGAGACTGATCCTGGATGAAAAAGAGGAGGGGACGCTCGTCCGGCGGCAAGTGCCGGACGAGCGTCCCCTCCTTTTTGATTATTCACTGGATCAAAAGTCAGTCAAAACGCGTGAGATTGTAGCGCTCGATGAGGCTGCAGAGCTTGGCAACGTAGCCTGGATCGGTTGCATAACCGCCAGCCTTGATGATAGAGGCTGCCTTTTTATAATCTTTTTCACCGGCAAGACCCGCATACCGCAGAACACCCTTTGACTTCTGCGCACCTGTCAGGTAAGCGGAGTGATCAGCGACGCTCTGCGCCCAGCTTTCATACTTCCGGAAGTCTGCATAGACAGAGACAAAGGAATTATTCATGTATTCCAGCGTCTGTTTCTTGTAGGTCGCACCGCTCCATGCGGAAGCCCAGTTGTTTCCGGAGAGGACTGCTTTCATGCCAAACAGGTTGCCAGCGTAGATCGCCAGGACCGAGGTACCGGAGGCGCTCTCAAGAATGGCCTGTGCGGTCGTAACAGAAGCCAGGACGCCGCTCTGCTGCATGTCCGCGTGTGCCAGGACACCGATGGTCTCGATGAAGACTTCGTTTGAGACGACGCTGGCGACAGGCGCTGGATTGGTGGAAGCAGTTTTCGCCACATTGGTAATCAGTGCGCCTTCTGCATCGAAGCGGTAGTATTTCTTCTTGATTTTTACCTTCTGGCTTCGGTAGGCAGCTCCAATTGTGCCGGTCTTGCCGGTGGACCGGAAGTAGTATTTTTTGCCATCGATGGTCTTCCATCCGGTCACAAGTCTTCCGCGGTATTTGAGAGCTCCGGTCTCGGAGAAGTAGAAAAGCTTCCTGCCGATCGTTGTCAGACCAGAGGCCTTCGTCCCGTCCGGATGATAATAGTAGCGGTGTCTGCCTGCAATGATCCAGCCTGTTCTCTGACTGCCGACCACACCCTTCTTCCCGGTCGTATTGAAGAAATAGTAGACACCATCCACCTTCCGGAAGCCAGTTCGAAGCGCACCGTATGTTTTGCCGACGGTTCCGGTTTTTTTGGCGAAGTAACGGCGGGACTTTACAGTGAACCATCCCGTGCTGAGCGTTCCACTTTTATCAAAATGATACCAGTATCGACCGATCTTCCGGAAACCGACAGCCTTCTTTCCGGAGGGAAGAATATAAGAGACGGTTTCCCCATCCTTCGTCCAGCCCGCACCGTGATTCCTTTTTGAGAGAGAAGTGCGGAGCACATTTTTAGAGCTGGCCGCGTCTGCCGGCTTCGGGCAGATGGTCAACAGACACATGAGACATGCGCATGCCATCAGAAAAATCATGGCGGCGTGCTTTGCATGGAACCGGCGGGTAACAAAATGCTGCTTCATCATGAAAACCCTTTCTTGACAGACTCCGGAAAGCCTTTCATCACCGATCAAGTCGGCTGTACGGAATCAAAACCATGGAAATGAACACAAGCAATCAAGATATCTCTGTGTATCTTACAATAGGATGAAACAATTGTAAAGAAAGTATGAATGGATATGAAAAACCATATGAAAAATGTAACAATTTAGCGAAAATCCGCTTGCAAACGGACCGTTCCCATCGTAGAATGAGGACACTTCAATTCTGAATCTGAATCAATTTCTATCTTCATATCTGAAAATCATAAAACCTGTTCCAGCGCATGATGGATCAATCTGTCTTTTTCCTTGGGAAATCTGCTGATCTGCCATTATTTGGCTCCGATGCTTCAATTCTGTATACAGCAGCCGGGCTTTGCTCAAGGCTGGTGGCTTCACACAATCATGTTACAGCCAGGGAGGTGCTCTATGAAACAGCGTATCCATCGAAAGAATGTCCCGTATCGTCATGCTGCTGTTATGCTTCCGGTGATCATCGGGATGGTCTTCTTCCTGTTCCTTTTGGGAACGAGGGCAGGTACCGGAGCGTTATTTGCCGAAGCGGGAGAGACTGCGGATCCGGCAGCTGTCCGGGAGGTTGTATTTGTACTGGACATCAGCGGCTCCATGTTCCTGACAGATCCGGACAACCAGATGAAAAAGGCAGTTGAGAACAGTATCCGGAAGCTCTCAGAGCTGAAAGGAAAGGTTGCCGTCATTCCGTTTTCGGATCAGATCGGCACGGAATACCCACTGTCCGAGGTGGAAGGCAGCCAGGCGGACGGGGCATGCTCCTTCATGCAGGCACTATCCTACACACGGGGGAATACGGATATCGGGCGTGCTGCCAGGAGGGCTGTATCCATTCTGCAGGAAGATGCTTCAGGACAGGACAGACGAGTGGTCCTCGTGACGGACGGGATGATTGATCTGCCGCATGAGCAGGACGAGGAGGCCGCCGAGAAGGCTTCTCTGACAATGGCCTTGACAGCAGCAGAACAGGCCAGGGAAATGGGGATACGGTTCGATACCATCGGCCTCGGAAACAGTGGAGCAATTGATGAGAATCTGCTGGGGTATCTTGCGGACCGGACGGGCGGGAGCTTTATCCGGGCGGAGGATGTATCGTATCTGAGCGGAATCCTGCTGACATTGAGCACACAGACCAGGGAAGTTCTGCCTGCCTCAGAGCTGGAAACAGAGGCCGTGACAGAGGCTGAGACGGAGCCAGCAGCTCTTCTGCTGACAGAAGCGGAGTCCCTGTATACAGAGAAAAATAATCAGACGGATGGAATGGAAACGGAGACGGAAGGAGCGCCGGCGATTATCGGGAGTATCTCAGGCCCCGTCAGACTCAGCGGACTGATTCCGCAGTTTTGCCGGGCATCCGTTGATCTTGAGACATTGTTCAGTCTGAAGGCAGAGGACCGGCGGGATCAGGTACCGGCAGCAGTCACGGCACAGGTGATTGATGGCCGTTCCGTGCGTGTGGAGGTGGACGGAACGCGGCTGATCATCGGCGGACTTGAAAATGGAGCATCGATGATCCGCATTGCAGCAGAGCGCGGAGGAAAGTCGTCAGAAGTCGAAATGGCCGCAGATGTGCAGGCGCTGGTCGGGAGTGTGCAGGCTGCCTGGATGGCCGCGGCTGTGATCGGACTGCTGGTCACTGCAGTCGGGGCTCTTCTGTTCCGGAAACAGGCACGTTACCTGTCCGGATATCTCCGATACTATGTTGTGATGGAGCAGCAGAAGGTATTCGGGGTGCCGGCAATGAACCAGGTGTGTCTCCGGAAATACAGACAAGGTGTCAAGCTCTCGGAGATTGTAACGGACACATATTTGGAGGGAACCGAACTGGCGAAGGTGAAGATGTGTGCCAGAAACGACAGCATTCTGCTTTTATCCAGGACAAAGTCATGTATCATCCAGGATGAACACGGGCAGCCGGCAGAAAAGCTGCTGATTGAAAAGACATGCAGATTCCGCATCTTCTGTGCGGCGAATGGCGGGACTGCGATTATCACAGCCATTTACACATCTGGCCCGGAACCCGCAGAAGACGGGCCCCGGCAGGAAGAGCGGACAAGGCTTCTGGTGTAATCTCTTTAACTTTCAATCGACAGGAGATCGTTATAGGCACAGCGGATTGTATGATACAATGCAAGGCCATTCTTCTGACCGCATTTGCGGACGATGAGTGTGTAAAACTGCTGTTTGTTTCTGGCCTTCATCAGAACATCGCGGATGATGGAGAGCTGTTTTTCATCAGGCGAGAAGCTGCACTTTCTGTTCAGAACCTCTGTGATCCTGGAGGAAGGGTAGCGGCATGAACCTGTCTGCGAGGGGACACCCTCCTGAAGAGTGGACGCTGCCTGAGCTGAAGGCTCCTCGTGTGCCGCCAACTGCGCCTTCTCTGAGCGCCCAGCCTTCACAGGCATCTGAACCGGAGCCGGGTGCTCCAGGCGCGGAGCAGGTTTCTTATTCTCCGGGGACTCCGCATGGACGGTCGATTCAGCCTGTCTGGCAGAATCCGGGATATTCTGTATATTCCCGGTCAGCGTTCCGGGTTCCCGCTCCTGATGGGGCTGTGAACCGGGATGGAGACTGTCGGACATCTGCGGGGATGGCTGTTCGGCTTTGAGACTGTTCTGCTCAGGGGAGAGCTTTTGATCAGCAGAGCTGCCGACGAAGGACTCAGAATCGGATGCCATTTCTTCCGGCCGTTCCTCCTGTCCCTTCTGAACGCGGGAGGCGGAGGACTTTCTTGAACGCCTCTTTCTTCTCGAATGGCGGGAAGGAACTTCGATGGAGGAAGTCATCTGACTGAATCCATCCAGACTGTTTTCAGAGGGAGCGGGCTGGTCAGGGTCGGTGAAGGCGGTCTCTTCCGGAAGGATGGCAAACGAGACGGCCTCTGCAGGAGAACACCCATCTGCCGGTGATTCGTCTGCACGGTTCACGGCATCTCCAGCGGGCTCTGCATTTGAGGCGGGATCCAATGCCGGCTGAGGCAGGGAAACGGATCCGACATCGGAGGTATCCTGCAGAAAACTGCCCTGCGCGGACGACTGCCTGACAAGGGAGGACTCGATATCCTTGAAACGGCGCACATTCGGTGCGCCGCACTCCTGTGCGGTGCGGATACAGCAGTCGTAACCGCTGTCCTTGCTGATAATAAAGTAGTGGTTTTCATTCTGGTAGCCCAGAAAAAGCAGCGTAATCAACTGGAAATCCAGTGCGTTCGGCGTTCCGACATGTACAGGAAGAAAATGAATCTCCGCCTTTGACTTCATCAACTCAGAGAGAACGTCGATCTTGACATTGTCAGCCTTTTTGCTGTAGAGGATGTAGATTTTGCTGTCAGACCCGAGAAGCTGAGCGCCCTTGAGTCCGAAGCTGTTTACGTTTTCATAATCAATGTAGTAAATATTCATGTGTGTGTAAAACCTGTTTCATCTTGCCAGTCTCTGCTTGCAACATCCTTTACTATAATGTGTTTGGCAGGAAGTGTCCAGAAAAACCAAATATGTGTTACACTATCCAGCGGCTGAAACAAGATCTGAAATTTAAAGAAATGGACGAAATTATGCTGAATCAATATTCAAGAACGCAGCTTCTGATTGGAAAGGAAGCGATGGACAGACTGGAGAAGGCTACGGTTGCGGTCTTTGGAATCGGAGGCGTCGGCGGCTATGTCTGTGAGGCGCTTGTCCGCACGGGGGTAAAACACTTTGTACTCATTGACGATGACCGGGTATGTCTGACAAACCTGAACAGGCAGATCCATGCGCTGAGAAGTACGGTCGGCAAGTACAAGGCAGAAGTCATGCGGGACCGGATGCTGGATATCGAGCCGAAAGCGGACATTCGGATTGTCAAGAGCTTTTATCTGCCGGAAAACGCAGATCAGCTGGACTTTCGGGAGTTCGACTATGCAGCGGACTGTGTAGACACAGTGACCGCGAAGCTTGAAATCATCACGAGGGCGAAGAGAGAGGGCATTCCTGTCATCAGCTGTATGGGTGCCGGGAACCATCTGGATCCGACTTCATTCCGGATCGCTGACATCTACAAGACAGAGATGTGCCCGCTTGCAAAGGTGATGCGTCATGAGCTGAAAAAAAGGGGCGTCAGAAGGCTGAAGGTTGTATACTCCACCGAAAAGCCGGTCAGGCCGCTTGAAGATATGAGCATCAGCTGCCGGAACCACTGCATCTGTCCACCGGGAACGGTGCATAAGTGCACGGACAGAAGAGACATTCCGGGGTCAATCGCATTCGGACCGTCTGTTGCCGGTCTGTTCATGGCTTCTGAGATTGTGAAGGATCTTTGCAGGGAAGAGCTGAAGCGGGCAGACAGGGAACGGGAAGAATACAGAGAACAGGACCGCCGGATCCGTGCAATTGCGAAGGAGGAGAAGCAAAAGCTGGAATCAAATTGATCGTGCAGGCATTGCTGGATGTTTTGGATGGAGTGTCCCGTCTGTACGGTCAGGGACAGGAAGCCTGCATGCAGCAGGACCAAACAAAATAAAACAGGAATCCGCTGCAGGCGGATTCCTGTACACAAAAAAGCGGCCAACGGGAATCGGACCCGCCTCCTCAGCTTGGGAAGCTGATGTTCTACCAATGAACTATGGCCGCAAATGAAAAATGAAAAGTATTCTTTTGAATCAATCGACTTCCTCATCATACCACAGGAAGGAATGGCTGTAAACCATAATTTTATTGGGATGGCGTGATTTTTCGATCCCAAGAGGGAACGCAAGGTAAGGCTGCAGACATGCAGTCTTTTTCATACTCATAATCGGTACGACACTTTCGATAATTTCGTAAAGCTAACGAAAATGGGAACAATTAATGCACAAAATTAATGAACGTTAATTAGTAAACATGATGAAAATAGTGATATTGCAAAATAATAATTCCAAATCGCTTGATAACAGTAAACAATTGTGGTATATTTTAAACGAAAACGATTAAGTAAACACAATAATTCGTGAACTTCTAACAGCTTACTCAATCAACTTATTCAACAAGGAGGGAATCTGATGAAAAAAAGAGTGTTGAGTGTCGCTTTGTCAGCAGCAATGGTTGCTGCAATGGGAGTGCCCGCATATGCGGAATCAACGGAGGCAGCGACAGAGGGTGCAGGAAGCGGCGTCGTGGAGGTGGCGAAGAACGACCTCGCATACAAGGGAAGCCTCGACATCATGCATTTCTCAACATCTGAAGAATCACAGGCGAATGGCGGATCGGATGGATTCCGCACGACACTGGCTGCGTGGGAAGATGCACATCCGGATATCAGTGTTGAGGAGAACGTTCTTGCGAATGCAGAATACAAGACACAGGTTGCAACGCTTGCGGCTGCGGGCGATCTTCCGGATGTCTTCCTTCTCCAGGGAATGAATACCAAGCAGTGGGCAGCCCAGGGGCAGGTCATGGATCTGACCGATATCATCAAGGCTTCTCCATATTATAAGGATTATAAGCAGGATTATTTCACGCCGTTCAAGGACGGTGACAAGATCTACGGCTTCCCAGTGCTGACCGGTGGAACGTGCACGGTTGTCATCTATGACAAGGCAATGTGGAAGGAAGCTGGATACGACAAGTTCCCGGAGACATGGGATGATGTTGAGAAGGCTTCTGATTACTTCAATGACAAGGGTGTTACGACAATTGCATTCGGCAATGGCGGACAGTGGCAGGCAAATTCCGATTTCCTGAGCACGCTTGGGGATCGTTATACTGGAAAGGAATGGTTCCAGAGCCTGATTGACGGCAGTGGATCCAAGTTCACAGATGACAAGTTTGTCGCGGCTCTTACCGAGATGAAGCATCTGTTCACGGAGACGAAGATCTTTAACGAGGATTTCAACTCTGTGACAAACGAGGATGCTCGCGAATACTATATCAGCGGCGACGCAGCAGCTTTCATCGGCGGAAACTGGGATGAGTCTTACATCGCGACAACGCTTCTGGATTCGGACAAGGATAAGTACAACAATATCGGTTTTGCAGTCCTTCCGCAGCCGGCAGATGCAACAGAGGATCCAAATTCCCAGAACATTGGTCTTGGATATGCAGTCGCCATCAACCCGAAGGTTGCTGATGACAAGGATAAGCTTGCGGCATGCATTGACCTTGCACAGGAGCTGACCGGACCGGCCTTTGCTTCCTATGTAGCATCCAAGTACGCACTCGGCGGACTGACACAGGTAGCAGATGTTGATCTCTCTGCTTTCGACCAGGTTACCCAGGACTTCTACAACTACAGCTATGTCGATACGACACCGTGCGAGATCTATGATTCGTACATCAACAGTGCGGTCTGGGGTGTCTGCAACCAGGAGCTTCAGTCTATGCTGAATGGCGAAATGGAGCCGCAGCAGGTAGCTGAGGATGTCCAGAAGGCATATGAGGAGAATTATCTCTCTTCTTCTCAGACTGAGACGGAAGCTTCCTGATCGGCTGAGTCCGCTGGAACATTCGCAGGAAACGAGTTGAGACTGAGGGCCGTTCCGCCCGCCAAAGCGGGTGGAACGGCTGTTTCCATATATATGGGGGAACGATCATGCTGACGACCATTAAACCAAGGCGCAGGACAGTCATACTGTACCTGATTGTCCCGGTAGCGCTCTTTGTCTTTACGGTATTTGTGCCGCTTGTCACAGCACTTGTGTACAGCTTCTTTGAATGGAAGGGCGGCCCGTCCAAACAGTTCACCGGCCTGGCCAATTATCAGCAGCTGTTCCGGGACGGTGTATTCTGGCAGGCATTCGGCCACAATATCTACCTGGTTGTCGCCTGTATCATTGGACAGATCGGAATCGCCTTCATCATGGTCATGTTCGTCAACTCCAGAATGGCAAGACTGAAGGGAATCCACAGAACATTCGGCTTCTTTCCGAGCACGATCTCGGCGGTCTGCATCGGCCTGATCTGGAGCATGGTCTACCATTACAAATTTGGCCTGATCAACTGGTTCCTAAGAATCATCGGGCGCCCGGACCTGCAGCAGGTGTGGCTGAACGATTCCAAACATGTCATGCTCTATGTCACGATCCCGCTGATCTGGCAGTATATAGGGTACTACATGGTCATCATCCTGTCGGCGATCGCATCAATCAACACAGATGTCCTCGAAAGCGCAGAGATTGATGGAGCCAACGGATTTCAGAAGTCTGTTTACATTGTCCTGCCGCTCATCCGCAACACCATGCTGGTGTGCATTACGCTCTGCATCGCAGGAAATATGAAGGCCTTCGATAACATCTATGTGATGACGTCTGGTGGGCCCGGTACATCGTCTATGGTTATGGCAATGTGGGGCTACAAAGTATCCTTCCAGCAATCCAACATGGGGTACGGAAGCTGTATATCTGTCGCAATCTTTATTCTGTCCCTGCTTGTAATTGGCGGTTCACAGTGGGCGATCAAACGGGCGACAAGGAATATGGGGGATTGAGAATATGACAGAATCTGGAAAAAAAGCAAAATCAGCTGTCACACCAGGGAAGAGGGTGCGGCATGGAATCAGTGCCGTTCTGATCAATCTGGTTCTGATCGTCTTCTCAGCATCCTGCATCTTCCCGATCATTTGGATGCTCTACTCCTCCCTGAAGGAAAAAAGGGTGTTTAACGCAGATATCATCGGTCTTCCGAAACACCCGACGCTGATCAATTACATCAGGATCCTGACAAACAAAGACTATCATCTCGCTGAATCTATGTGGAACAGCGTTCGGACGACAGGGATTTCGATTGTGGCAATTGTGCTGTTCAGCTTTATTGTCGGCTATATTCTGGCGCGTGTACGTTTTAAAATGAACCGGGCACTTTATGTGATGTTTCTGATGGGCATGCTGATCCCGATTCACTCGCTGCTTGTTCCGATCTATGTCGTGTTCCGCCGCTGCGGAATGTCCAACCAGTGGTATACATTGCTGTTCCCGTACATCGCATTCGGTTTGCCGATGGGCATCTTCCTTGTGGAAGGTTTTGTGCGGACAATTCCTGTCGCGCTGGAGGAAGCTGCTGCAATCGATGGAAGTTCATTTTCCTATACGCTGTGGCATATCATATTCCCGATCTGCAAGCCGATCCTGACAACGGTCGCGATCATCCAGATCTTCGGCTGCTGGAATGAATTCTCATTTGCACTGGTATTGATAAAGGATGTATCCCTGCAGACCGTACCGCTGGCACTGACGCAGTTCAAGGGACAGTTTGCATCCGACTATCCGAAGCAGATGGCAGCGATGCTTATCACAATGGCCCCTGTGGTCGTTCTTTACTTCGCGTTCAGCAGGGAAATCATCAAGGGAATGGTTGCCGGAGCTGTCAAGGGATAACCGGGTCGACTGCGGCAGCTGTCCGCTTCAGGCAGAACGCCTGGAAAACCTGAAGCAGGAGGCTGTTATCGAAGGTGTGGCATCGCGATGGTTGCAAGGCCGAGCAGGAAGAAGAAACCAAGGCAGTCGGTCACAGTTGTTACAAAGACAGATGATGCGATGGCAGGATCGACATGGACTTTTTCGAGGATGATCGGAATGAGGTAGCCTGCCAGCGCAGCGGCGAGCATGTTCAGAATCATCGCCGTGCCGGAAATAAGACCGAACCAGGGGTTGAAATCGTAGAACAAGGCGATGATGGAAACCAAAGCTCCGATCACTAGGCCATTGATCAGACCGGTCACAATCTCTTTACCAAGGATTCGAAGGCCATTTTCCTTTTCAATCTCATTCAGCGACAGGGCACGGACGACAATAGTGAGGGACTGGGTCCCGGCGTTGCCGCCCATGCCGGATATGATCGTCATGACGGCGGAAAGAGCAACAATCTGGGAGATGGTTCCGTTGAACTTTGCGATGACGCTCGAGGCCAGGATCGCGGTGGCAAGATTGACGACAAGCCAGGGAAGTCTGGAGCGGACCGCGTCCTTCACGGAGCCGTCGATCTTCTCCTCCTTGTCGATTCCGCCCATCCGGTGGATATCCTCGGTTGCCTCCTCGTTGATGACATCGATGACGTCATCGACGGTGACGATACCGACCATCCGTCCGTTCTCATCGACAACCGGCAGCGCAGCATATCCGTATTTGGTGAAGAGCCGGGCCACGGCCTCCTGATCCAGGTCGGTCCGGACAGAAATCACGTTGTCGTTCATGATGTCTGAGATCAGGGTGTCGAAGGGCGCCATGACGAGGTCACGCAGGGAGACTACGCCCATCAGCTTATAAGTAACCTTGTCCACAACGTACAGGTACCAGGATGTCTCGGCATTCACTTCCGTCTTGAGGTAGTTCAGCGCGCGCATTACGGTATTCGACGCATAGATGGCGATGAACTGCGTGGTCATGATGCCGCCGGCAGTTTCCTCGTCGTATTTCAGAAGCTTCGTGACATCGGTCTTCGTACGTCCGCGCAGGAGGGACTTGACGACAGCGTCCTTGTTGTCATCCTCCAGCTCCCGGATCAGGTCGGCAATTTCATCGACGGACATTCGGTTCAGGACAGAGCCGATCCGGCCCGGATCAATGACCTTCAGGATTTCATACTTGTCATCATCTTCCGCTTCATCGATAACATCCGCGAGATAGTCATCCGGGAGCACGAGCAGATACCGGTAATCCTCGTCTCCGATATCCTGGACAGCCTGCAGGACATCGGCAGGGTGGGTTTCATCCACGAGCTTCTGAATACTATCCGGTTTGCCACTTGTCAGTAGTCTGAAAATCTCATTGTAATCTGCAGCCACGTCGCTGTCCTCCCCGCATCTGTCTGTAAGGTAGCATACAGCGATTCTACCACGGGCCCTTCTGGAATTGAACCTCCCTTGCCGTGTCAGGGACATTTTTTTACACCGATTTTACGGGCCTTCAGAGGTCAGAAATGAATCCGGATGTCGTTGTACGCCGGTTCGGTCAGCCATACGCTGACGTACCCGCCATGAACATGGAAGACGCTTCCGCCCTGTTCATCAAGCCGGACCGGATCATTATGCCGTCCGAGGGCGTCCCGCAGGTTTTTTCCTGCGAATGCGGGGCCAAGCTTCATGTATTTCGTGCCTTCCGCCCCGGCGGTGGCGAGAACGGCAAGCCCGGAATCGGGGTGCTCCGCGTCTCCATTCCTTGTAAAGCCGACGATGGAATGGTCGTCGAAGTAGTCGGTCTGAGGCCCGTATGCATACCGGGACCGGATGCGGATCAATTTTTTCAGATCGAGAATCGGCGATTCATTCGCACTCTCAACTCCGTAGTAATCCCCGTAAAAGACGCAGGGGATGCCGCTTTCCCGAAGAAGAATCATCGAGTAGGCAATGGGCTTGAACCATTCCGGGATGTAGCTTTCCAGTGCCTGACCGGGCTCCGTGTCATGGTTGTCGATAAAGGTGACGGCGCATTCAGGCCGTGCCTCTACAAGGGTATCGGTGAACAGGCTGCGCATATCAAAGTTCTGCCCGTTCTGGGCTGCGCGTAGAAATGAATAATGAAGCGGAACGTCGAACAGGGTCAGGGGTGTTCCCTCCGCAACAGGCTGAATGGGCTCATCGCTGTCAGGGACGATGCCACCAGCCTGCGTCTGAGCGGAGTGATCTGGTTGATCCGTTCCTGGTGCGCTTTCATCAGCACCCGGTGCGCTTTCATCAGCCTCCTGCCGACAGTCGCCGGAGGACTTCTGCGGCCTTGGAGGAAGTGTCCGCTCCGGCATCCCATCTACAACGACATCAAGGTAGTGAAGAAGCTTCTTCAAATCACCGCTCCAGTACTCACCGACGGCGAAGAAGTCCCGGCCTTCCCGCTCCCGCATGAAGCGCAGCCATCTTCTGTAGAAGTCAAAGCTCATGTGCTTCACCGCATCGAGTCTCAGACCGTCCGGATGGACGGTGTCGAAATACCAGCTGCCCCAGTCTGTCAAAGCCTTGTAGGTGTCCGGTTCGTCGGTATCGAGGTCCACGCCCATCAGGTAATCAAAGTTGACATTCTCTGAATCGGTCTCCTGGTTCCAGCGCTTTCCGTCAAACAGAAAGATACCTTTTGCACCTGTCGACTGATCGAAGTCGGTGCCGGAGAAGTTATTCTTGTCCCAGGTATGATCAGAGTATTTGCCGCCCCGTCCTGGAAATGTGAATTTTGTCCATGCTTCGATCTCGTGGGGACCGGAGATCTGTTCCTCCCGGTCTGTCGGCCTTGTGTCGACCGCCGTGATTTTCTCGGTTTCGTCTGCTCCCATCATCTGATTGAAGACGATATCGGCATAGACCTCAAGGCCTGCGGCGTGAAGTGCCCGGACAGCAGCCAGATACTGGTCAAGGGTTCCGTATTTTGTACGGACGCTGCCTTTCTGATCAAATTCTCCAAGATCGTACAGGTCATAGACGTCGTAGCCGACGGAAGAAACGCCGGCAGCACCCTTGTAGGCCGGCGGAAGCCAGACAGAGGTAATTCCAGTGTTTTTCAGATCGGCTGCGCAGGCTTCTGCCTTCTCCCAGAGTGTCCCGTCAGAGGGGAGATACCATTCAAAAAACTGAATAATCGTTTTATTTTCCATATCATCAAGCCTCCTTTCGAGGATTTCCGAAACCTTACAGCAATGGAAGGGCGTTTGTCAACATAGTCGGCCTGCGCTATACTAGGGCATATGCGCCGCGCACATGCGCAAACCGGCTGCAGCTGAGACAAAATCAGATGCAGCAGGGCGCAGTGCCGGAAACTGACAGAAATACATGATGCAGCAGGGCGCAGTGCCGGAAACTGACAGAAATACATGATGCAGCAGGGCGCAGTGCCGGAAACTGACAGAAATACGTGATGCAGCAGGCGCAATGCCGGGGATTGACAGGAAGACACAGTGAGGGATCCTGATGGATTGTGTGAGGGCTCAGAAACTGATCAGACCGTATCTGGACGGGAAACTGTCGGACCGGGAACTGGAAGAGTTTCTCGATCATGTTGAAAGCTGCCCGGCCTGCCATGATGAGCTGGAAATCTATTTTTCCATCTATCAGACGCTGGGTGAGGAAACGGATGACGGTGATTACAATTTCACACGGAAGCTGGACGAGAAGCTGCAGCGGTCTGAGCAGTACCTGACACGAAGACACATCTTCCGCTCCATGAAGATTGTGCTCATTGTATGCGCGGAGCTGTTTTTCATCGCCGCCTTCTCAGGACTTGTGACGAGGGAACTCGGGGAAGTTCAGAGTACCATCGAGATGGTGGAGACGGAACCGGACACGCAGGGGCTCCGCCGTGCTGCGCGCTGAGAACGCCCGTGGCTCTGGCACAGGAATCCAGCCATCAGGGCGTATTTGGGACCATCCGCGCAGTATACGCTGCAAGCGCTGCGTCATGAACATTACGGTCCGGGACAAGGTTTCCGGACAGTCAGGGGGACAGAAGCATTATGAGTGACCAGAAAAGAGAGAAGATCATTCTGATTGACGGACACAGCATTCTGAACAGGGCTTTTTACGGCCTTCCGCTTCTGTCAGACAGTGAAGGGCTGCACACGAATGCGGTCCTGGGCTTTCTGAATATCATGTTTCGCATACTTGACGAAGAAAAGGCGCAGTATCTCGCGGTTGCCTTCGATCTCCATGCTCCAACGTTCCGTCATAAGATGTACGATGCCTACAAGGGAACGAGACACCCGATGCCTGAGGAACTGCGGGAACAGGTCCCGGTGATGAAAGATGTGCTGCAGGCCATGAATGTCCCGCTGATGTCTCTGGAAGGCTTCGAGGCGGATGATCTGATCGGTACTGTATCGCTGGCGATGGAGCAGAAGGGCCTTGATGTGCGGATTATTTCCGGGGACCGGGATCTTCTGCAGCTGGCTTCTGACACGACAATGGTCCGGATCCCGAAGACGAAGAAGGAAGGAAGAGAAGTCGAAAACTATTATGCTGGAGATGTGAAGGAAAAGTATCTCGTTACGCCATCAGAATTTGTCGATGTGAAGGCGTTGATGGGCGATGCCTCCGACAACATCCCGGGGATTCCGGGCGTGGGCGAAAAGACAGCGACGAAGATCATCGCGGAATTTCATTCCATTCAGAACGCGCATGACCACCTGGACGAGATCAAGCCCAACAAGGCCAGGCTGTCTTTGCAGGATAACTGGGAGATGGCGCAGCTTTCCTACAGACTGGCGCTGATTGACCGGCATGCACCTTTCGCGCTGTCGCTTGAGCAGGCGCGTCTGGGGGAGGATAACAGCAGTCTTTATACGAAGGAAGCGATGGATCTGCTCAAGAGACTGGAGCTGAGACAGATGGTTAGGCGGTTTGCAGACCATATGCAGACGGGGCCGTCGGCTCTGCCTGCCCGGCAGGCAGAAAGCGGTGCCAATCCGTTTGAAGAACAGAGGGCTGACACAGATGACACAGAGCCTTCCGGGCAGATAAGTCTGCCGGAAGAGAGCCGGTACGATGGAATGGGTGGGTTTCGTGAACAGGTGCATCCATCCGGAGAAGACTGCCGCGCTGCAGATGAAGAATCAGAGAGCAGCAGAGAGGCGGATGAAGGCGCGGAAAATTTTCGGCTGATCGGGGAAGCTGCAGAAGCAGAAGCATTTCTCGGGAGGGCCGTCAAGGAAGAAAAAATCGGTTTGTATGTGCTTGCGGAGGACAGCCGGCTGCTCGGAGCGGCGGTCGCCGCAGGGGCGGAGACCGTGCTTCTTCTTCCGGTGACAAGGAAGCAGCTTGCCGTCCTGACATCCGGGAACTGCCTGATCTGCGGCATCAATCTGAAGGAACAGCTTTCATTTCTCGATGGCGGAGATTCATTTCCGGAGGAGCAGCAGAGCCGTTACTTTGACTGCGCGGTCGGCGCCTATCTGCTCAATCCGCTGGCGGGCACCTATGTATATGATGGGATTTCCTCTGTCTACACGGGAAGGCTTGTCGAGACGCGGGAGGAGCTGCTTGGAAAGAAGAGTCTCCTGAGTCTGGCGGGGCTTGCAGAGGATGATCTTGCGCTTTTGATGAGTGGCCGTGCAGGAGAGAAAAGGGCTGCAAAAAAGCAGGATGGCCCTTCGGACAGGGAGAGCGCCAGACAGGCGCTGACGCGCTTCAGCTGTCTGAATGCCAGAACGGCGCTGGCGGCCATGCAGCCGATCAGGGACAGTCTGGAGAAAGAGGATATGCTCAGGCTGTTTACGGACATTGAGATGCCGCTGATGTTCACGCTCTACCATATGCATCAGGAGGGAATCTTGGTCCGGGGGGACGAGCTCAGGCGCTTCGGGCGTTCCCTTTCCGGCAGAATTGATGAGCTGGAGAAAGCAATCTGGGAACAAGCCGGTCAGCAGTTCAATATCAATTCACCGAAACAGCTGGGAGCGGTCCTGTTCGAGGATATGAAGCTTCCGGGAGGAAAGAAGACGAAGACAGGATATTCGACGTCCGCGGATGTTCTGGAGAACCTGGCGCAGGATGTTCCGATCGTCCGTCTGATCCTGGAATACAGACAGCTTACAAAGCTGAAATCGACCTATGCGGACGGTCTGGTGCAGTACATCGCGGAGGATGGTCGGATTCATGGCAGGTTCAACCAGACGGTCACGGCGACGGGAAGGATTTCTTCGACCGATCCGAACCTCCAGAACATTCCGGTGCGGACAGAACTCGGAGCTCAGCTCCGGAAGGTGTTTGTTCCGAAGGATGGTTCGATTTTTGTCGATGCGGATTATTCACAGATTGAGCTGAGAGTGCTGGCGTCCGCATCGGATGACCAGAACCTGATCGATGCGTACAACTCGGCGGAGGACATTCATGCGATCACTGCATCAAAGGTCTTTCATGTGCCGCTGAACGAGGTGACACCCCAGCTTCGCAGAAATGCAAAGGCGGTTAACTTCGGGATTGTCTATGGAATCAGCTCCTTCGGCCTGTCGCAGGGACTTTCCATCACGGCTGCGGAGGCACAGTCCTACATCAACCAGTATTTTGAGACATATCCGGGGATCAAGTCTTTTCTCGACGGCTGTATCCAGTCGGCAAAGACGAAAGGGTACTCTGTAACCATGTTCGGAAGGCGTCGTCCGGTTCCGGAGCTGAAGGAGAAAAACTTTATGCGGCGGAAGTTCGGTGAACGGGTTGCCATGAATGCACCGATCCAGGGAACAGCGGCTGACATTATTAAAATCGCGATGGTGGGAGTCGACCGGAGGCTGCGTGAGGAAGGTCTGAAATCGCGGCTGGTGCTTCAGGTACATGATGAACTGCTGGTGGAGACAGAGATCGGGGAGAAAGACCAGGTTGAAACAATTCTCAGGGAGGAAATGGAAGGCGCGGCAAAACTCCGGGTGCGGCTTGAGATTGACATGAAGAGCGGTGAAAGCTGGTTCGAGGCACACTGACTGATGGAAAAGGGAGAAATGATGACAAGGATGCGGACGGACGCTGTCCGGAAACAGTCAGAAGCGCAGACAGTGCCGCTTGATAGAATCTGGAGTCATATCGTCGTGCTTGGCATCACGGGCGGCGTCGGTGCAGGGAAAAGCACGATTCTCACAGCGCTTCATGAGCAGTATGGAGCGCTGGTCATCGAATGCGACGAGGTTGGCAGGGCGCTTCAGCAAAAGGGGACTGCCTGCTATGAGCCGATGCGGCAGCTTCTCGGAGACGGCATCCTTTTCCCGGACGGGACGATTGACCGGAAGGCGGTCGCCCGCGTGATCTACACGAACGCACAGAAGCGGGAAGCGCTGAGCCGCATCGTCCATCCGGCCGTAAAGGCGGAGGTCAGAAGACAGCTGGAGGTCTTTGACAGGCAGACAGAAGCCGGCTTTTCCGGCCTTTTCCAGAACCATGGAGCATCGGAGGACAGAACGGCCTGCCAAGCGGGAGAGCAGAGCATGCCGGCGCCGGGATTGATGGCAGCAGGACGACTGCCGGACCGGGCGCCGGATCCACAGAGGGAGGAAGCTGGAAAAGTCCATCCGGGAAAGAGGCGCGCACTGGCGGTTGTCGAGGCGGCGCTCCTGATTGACGATCATTACGAGGAGCTGTGCGACGAGATCTGGTACATTCATACAGACGATGAAAAACGCCGTGTCAGACTCAGGGAGAGCCGTCATTATTCGGACGAGCGCATCACGCGGATGTTTGAGGCGCAGAGAAGTGATGCCTCCTTCCGCCGCCACACACAGCTGACAATTGACAACACGGATGATTTCGTTCAGAATACCTTCAGGCAGCTGAAAGAAGGGCTGCAGAGCCATTTTCCGGAGCTGTTTTTGTAAGAAGCGGAAAGGAAACAGGAAATCCATGGATTTCTGTAGTATTGCAAGTGGAAGCAGCGGGAACTGCATCTTTGCCGGGTCGGATGAAACAGCGATTCTGATTGATGCAGGCATCAGCTGCAAGCGGATCGCGGAGGGACTTGCCGGGATCGGCAGAAGCCTGTCCGATCTGACAGGTATTCTGATCACGCATGAGCATTCTGACCATATCAGCGGACTGGGCGTTCTTTCAAGAAAGGTACAGATTCCAATCTATGCGACGGCGGCAACCATCCGGCAGATCATGCGGTATACGCCGATTGGGAAAGTCGACCCGTCGCTTTTCAGGGTCATCACGGCGGACACGCCCTTTACCATCGGGGATATGAGGGCGGAGGCCTTTCACATTTCTCACGATGCAGCGGATCCGGTGGCTTACCGGATCGAGCAGGGCGGAAAGGCAGCAGCGGTGGCGACGGACATGGGGTGCTACGATGATTATACGATCAGCCACCTGAAGGATCTTGATGTGGCGCTGGTGGAGTCCAACCATGATGTGAACATGCTGGAGGTCGGGCCGTATCCGTATCCGCTGAAAAGACGTATTATGTCAGAAAAGGGGCATTTGTCGAATGAGGCAGCCGGGCACCTTCTCACACAGATTCTGAGCCCGAGGATGCAGGCAGTGTACCTGGGACACCTGAGTCAGAACAATAACTACGATGCGCTGGCGTATGCGACGGTGACGACGGAGATTGATGCAGACGAGGACTGTGAGGTCCGGTCACATGACCTTCCGATTATGGTAGCGGACCGCAGCCATCCGATGGAACCTGTGACAGTATGAGGAGACGGCGCCCGGGCGGGGCAGCGGCGCGGCGGACAGGTCAGCCCCGGAGAGGAGTTTCATGATGAAAAAGGTAATTATCACGGTCGTCGGCAAGGACACAGTCGGTATCATTGCGCGGGTTTGCACCTACCTCGCGGAGCGCGGAATCAATATCCTTGACATCTCCCAGACCATCGTCGGCGGATACTTCAACATGATGATGGTCACGGATCCGACCGGGGCGACAATCCCGACAGCGCAGATTGCAGATGAGCTTTCACAGCTCGGCAGTGAGATGGGACTCTCCATCCGGGTCATGAATGAAGACATTTTCAATGCCATGCACCGGATCTGACACTCCGAGGGGGCAGCAGCGGGGAAAGGGTGAAGAGATGATCAATATACTGGAAGCCAAAGAGACGGTCGACATGATTGCCAGAGAGAATCTGGATGTCCGCACGATCACGATGGGCATCAGCCTGCTGGACTGTATTGATTCTGATCTGGGCAGGCTCTGCGACAATATCTACAATAAAATAACATCGAGAGCGGCAAAGCTGGTGAAGACCGGCGAGGAGATCTCCAAGGAGTACGGAATTCCGATTGTCCATAAGCGGATTTCTGTGACGCCGATCGGTCTGATCGGGGCAAGTGCCTGCAGGACACCGGATGATTTTGTCCAGATTGCCAGGACGCTTGACAAGGCCGCAAAGAAGGTTGGCGTAAACTTTCTGGGCGGCTTTTCTGCGATCGTTTCAAAGGGAATGACGCCGGCAGAGGAGAATCTGATCCGTTCAATCCCGAAGGCGCTTGCGGAGACAGATGTTGTCTGCTCCTCAGTGAACGTAGGATCCACCAAAACAGGGATCGACATGGATGCGGTCCGGCTTCTCGGGGAGATGGTTCTTCAGACAGCCGAGTATACGAAGGAGCAGGATTCACTTGGCTGTGCAAAGCTTGTGATTTTCTGCAATGCGCCAGATGACAACCCGTTTATGGCCGGGGCGTTTCACGGAGTGACAGAGGGTGATACTGTCATCAATGTCGGCGTTTCCGGGCCGGGGGTCGTCAAGACCGCGCTCCAGGCGGTCCGCGGCGAAAGTTTCGAGGTACTTTGCGAGACAATCAAGAAGACCGCATTCAAGGTGACAAGAGTCGGACAGCTGGTCGCGAAGGAGGCATCGGAGCGGCTGGGTGTACCGTTCGGTATCGTGGACCTGTCGCTGGCGCCGACACCGGCAATCGGCGACTCGGTTGCGGATATCCTTCAGGAGATCGGAGTGGACTACGCCGGCGCGCCCGGCACGACGGCGGCGCTGGCGCTTCTCAATGACCAGGTCAAGAAGGGCGGCGTCATGGCGTCCAGCTATGTCGGCGGACTATCCGGGGCTTTCATCCCGGTCTCCGAAGACCAGGGCATGATCGATGCCGTGAATGCCGGCGCTCTTCATCTGGAGAAGCTGGAAGCCATGACCTGTGTCTGTTCCGTCGGACTGGACATGATTGCCATCCCGGGAGATACGAAGGCCAGCACGATCAGCGGCATCATAGCGGATGAGATGGCGATCGGGATGGTGAATCAGAAGACGACCGCTGTCCGCCTGATCCCGGTAATTGGGAAAGGAGTTGGGGACACCGTCGAGTTCGGCGGACTCCTCGGACATGCGCCCATTATGCCTGTCAGCAGTTTTGGCTGCGAACGCTTTGTCAGCCGCAAGGGCCGCATCCCCGCCCCCATCCACTCATTCAAAAACTGAGTGCATAAGCCCAGTCGCCGTGACCAGTCACGTGACGTGCTTGCGCGTCAAAGTGACTGGTCACGAGCGACGGCAACAGACATGAGCGCAAAGCGGTGCGAAGCAGCGCGGGAGCGCGAATGTCTGAAGCGACGCGGGAGCTGCGAAGCAGCAAAGCGTCGCGAGGGCTTATGCACGGGCAGGCAAAAGCAGTCACGTGACGCGCTTGCGCGTCAAAGTGACTGGTCACGAGCGATGGCAACAGACATGAGCGCGAAGCGGTGCGAAGCAGCGCGGGAGCGCGAATGTCTGAAGCGGCGCGGGAGCTGCGAAGCAGCAAAGCGTCGCAAGGGCTTATGCACGGCAGAGGAAAACAGTCACGTGACTGTTCACGATCCTAAGAATAAATATGCATGATATAATGAATATTCACAGTATATTATGGGAAAATGCAACGAAAATATGCATATTGCCCCTTGAATAATTCATCTGCCCTGCATATAATATGAGGAAATGTTATGACAGTCCTGTGGCGGGGGAGTGAATCAAGGAAGACCCGCTGGGGCGGTCATGAAGGAGGAGGATCCTGTTATGAAGAAGAAGATTGTCGCAGTTCTTTCAGCAGCACTGATGAGTATGTCTCTTGGCATGGCAGCTTATGCAGGAGAGACAGAGGCTTCCACGGAAGCTGCAGTTGATTTTTCAGCTGTCAAGACGGTGGTTGACGGCCAGCTGACCGTCGGTACGGAGGCAGGCTTTGCTCCGTATGAGTATCTGGTAGGTGATCAGGTTGAGGGAGTCGACATCGACATCAGCCAGGCGATCGCAGACAAGCTGGGTGTCAAGCTCGTCGTTCAGAATATGGATTTTGACGGTGCATTGGCAGCAGTCCAGCAGGGGAAGGTTGACATTGTGGCGGCTGGCGTTTCCGTTTCTCCTGATCGTGAGAAGGTTATGGACTTCTCCGACAAATATGTTGATTCCAGCGACGTGATTGTTGTGAATGCAGCAAGCCCGGCAGTGAAGGAATCTTCCGCGGATGCGCTGAAGGATCTGACAGTGGGTGTCCAGCAGGGCAACATCGCAGATCTGTGGGTTTCCAACCCGGATAACGCTTCACCGAAGAGTGTGCAGCGCTACACAAAGTTTGCGCAGGCAGCAGCGGATCTTGCCAATTCCAAGATCGACTGCATCGTGATGGACAAGGTTCCGGCTGAGGAGCTGGTCAAGTCTTCCGATGGCAAGCTTGCGATCGTGGATGGCGATCCGGTCTTTGAGGATTCCTATGCAATTGCGCTTCAGAAGGGCAATGACCAGATGAAGAGTGCAGTAAACGCGGTCATCGAAGAGCTCCAGAAGAGCGGAGAGATGGATCAGATCTTCGCATCTCATGCAGAAAGCGCTGAGACAGAGGCGGAGACGGAAGCTTCTACCGAGGCTTGAGAAGACTGCCGCCGGATGAAGGACAAAGGCATAGTGGGCGGAACCTCTGTGAAGACGGGGGCTCCGCCCTTGTGGCGCATACAGGACAGGAGAAGATTGAAACATGAACTGGCTGAAGAGTATCGGTGAGGCTTTCTACAATGCGTGGGTACCCGAAAAACGCTATCTGGCGTATCTTTCCGGGCTGCGCATGACCCTTCTGATTTCACTGTTCGCAGTGATCCTCGGGATTCTGATCGGAATCCTGATCGCCGTGACGAGGGTATCATCAAGACATACGAAAAGTCCGGTGGTAAAGTTCCTGAACAAGCTTGCGGTCCTGTATGTGACAGTGATCCGCGGCACACCGATGATCGTTCAGATTCTGATCATCTATAATCTGATCTTTACCTCTCCGAATACAAATCCGGTGATCGTAGGGGCCGTATGCTGCGGGATCAACTCGGGGGCTTATGTCGCGGAGATCATCCGGGCAGGTATTGAGTCGATTCCGATTGGCCAGATGGAAGCCGGCCGGTCACTCGGAATGCCGTACCGGATGACGATGACGACAATCATTCTTCCGCAGGCCATCCGGAACATCCTCCCGGCGCTCGGCAATGAGTTTATATCCCTGATCAAGGAGACCTCCGTCATCTCCATCATTGCAGTCAACGACCTGACAAAAATGGCCGGCTATGTGGGGTCCCGCACCTGGGATGTCATTCCGCCTTATGTGATCGCTGCACTGTTCTACCTGGCAATGACGCTCGGGCTGAGCAAGATGCTCAGCATGGTGGAACATCGGATGGAAAAAGGAACCAGAAAGTGAGGCGCGCTATGAGCAGCATGATCGAAACGGTGAATCTGAAGAAAACGTTCGGCGACCATGAGGTCCTGCGCGGCATCAGCCAGCACATTGAAAAGGGCGAGAAGGTGGTGATCATCGGTCCATCCGGCTCCGGAAAGTCAACGTTTCTGCGGTGCCTGAATCTGCTGGAGGAACCGACCTCCGGGGATGTCATTTTCGAGGGAAAGAAGATCAATGCGCCAAAGGTCGATATCGACCAGGTCCGGCAGCGGATGGGGATGGTCTTTCAGCAGTTCAACCTGTTTCCGATGAAGACAGTCCGGCAGAACATCACGCTGGCACCGGTCCGCCTGAAGAAAATGACACAGGAGGAAGCCGACGCGCGGGCGGAGGAGCTTTTAAAGCGGATCGGTCTGCCGGACAAGGCAGATGCCTATCCGGGGATGCTTTCCGGCGGACAGCAGCAGCGGATTGCGATTGCACGGGCACTTGCCATGAATCCGGATCTGATGCTGTTTGATGAGCCGACGTCAGCCCTCGACCCGGAGATGGTCGGGGAGGTGCTGAGCATCATGAAGGAGCTGGCTGAGGACGGGATGACGATGGTCGTTGTCACGCATGAGATGGGTTTTGCCCGGGAGGTCGGCTCCAGGGTGCTGTTCATCGATGAGGGAATCGTAGCGGAGGAGAACACGCCATACGAGTTCTTCACAAGCCCGCAGAATCCGAGACTTCAGGATTTTCTGTCAAAGGTTTTATAAGGATGAGCATGAAACAGCGGAGCAGCTGCGGCTGCTTCGCTCATTTTTTGTGAAGGCGACCGCACATCATCGAGTGCGAAACACGAGATGAGGGCGGAGTCGCCGGATCGGGCAGGGCAGAGTGATTCTGTCCTGTCCGATTGAAGCCGGTATCCCGTGGGTGTGCCAGGATGATGCGGGAAACTTGTCAGCGGGCGGTCTCGTTGCTATAATTGACAGGATTATCAGGACAGGAGACGGCAGGATGCTGGTGACGGTGACAGGCGGAAGCGGGAGCGGGAAAAGTGCATACGCAGAGCAGACGGCCGTCCGGCTGGCAGAGGGAGGCCGGCTGTTGTACCTTGCCACAATGATGCGGGACGGTGCCGGAGCACAGGAGCGGATCCGCAGGCACAGGGCATTGAGGAGCGGAAAAGGATTTCTGACGATCGAGAAAACCGACAGCCTCTGTGAGCTCGATCCTGGCATTCTTCAGGGGGCGACGGTACTGCTGGAGGACCTGTCAAATTTGGCTGCGAATGTTTTTTTCGGGTCAGGAGGGGAAACAGTGGGAAAGGCGGACAGGGAAGCAGCCTGTGCGGCCTGCCTGCAGGATCTCAGATATCTGCAAAATCAGGCTGATAATCTGGTGGTTGTGATGAATGAGGTATTTGCGGACGGTATCCGCTATGAGGAGGGGACGATGCAGTATCTGCGCCTGCTCGGGGCATTGAACAGCGCCGCGGCAAGGCAGGCGGATGCGTCGTACGAGGTTGTGTACGGGATCCCTGTTCCCCTTCGGGGAGGAACCTTGGCGGCTGCCTCTGTCTGTGAGCAGGCATATGACGACACGGAATCTGTATGAAAGTCTGGTCATTGCATTTTCCACCTATTCCAGCATTCCGATGCCGAGGGTGGACTGGAATGACGAAAACATGAAGTATACCATCTGTTTCTTTCCGCTTATCGGTGCGGTGATCGGCGGCATTTCATGGCTCTTTGCTGCCCTCGCGGCGGTGTTCCGGATCGGCGTGATTCTGAGATCGGCAGTGCTGGTTCTGATCCCGCTGGCTGTGACGGGCGGCATCCATCTTGATGGACTGCTCGATGTGGCGGATGCTCTGAGCTCCTGGAAGCCGCGTCAGGAGCGGCTTGCAATTATGAAGGACAGTCACTGCGGCGCGTTTGCGGTCATCTGGTGCTGTGCTTACTTCCTCGCCTCATTCGGTGTCTTTTCTGAAATGAAGACGTCCAGCCCATCCTGCATGGCACAGCTGCTTTTGATCTACATGACCGCGCGGGCATACTCGGGACTGGCGCTTCTGACATTCCCGAAGGTGAAAAAAACAGGCCTTCTGCGGACATTTTCCGACAGGGCGATGAATGACAGGGGGGCGCGGATCCTGACGGGAATGCTGGCAGCGCAGACAGTGCTGATGATCCTGATGGCTCCGGTCAGAGGCCTGAGCTGCTCGATGGCAGGGGCTGCCGTGTTCTGGCTGTACCGAAGACTGTCCGAAAAAACATTTGGCGGGATCACCGGCGATCTGGCGGGCTGCTTTCTCTGTCTGGAGGAGCTGTGCATGGCGGCTGTGATTGCACTGGTGGGATGAGAGAGATGTATATCATTACGGGCGGCGCGTTCCAGGGAAAATGGAGCTACGCGCAGAAGCAGACTGGTCTCCCGGCGGCTGCATTTACAGACGGAGAGACAGCTGGATACGAGGATATATTTCATGCAGAAGGCATTGTGAACTTCCACCTTTATGTGCGCCGCTGTCTCACGGGGCAGAACGAGGAGGAGCTGGAAGCCTTTGCACAGAGATTATATGAAGAGAACCCCGGTCTTATACTGGTGACAGATGAGGTCGGCTCGGGAATTGTACCCATGGATCCGGAGGAGCGGGCATACCGCGAGGCAGTCGGGAGAGTCTGTACGTTCCTTGCGCGCCGTGCGCAGCGGGTTGACCGCGTTGTCTGCGGGATCGGGATGGTACTTCAGCGGAAACCGGATCCGGATGGCAGGAGCCAGTGAGGCCTGTGGCTGCCGGATGCTGGAAGGACAGAAATGGGGAGAGAGATGGCGGAGGAGATCAGGATCTGCCTTGTGCGGCATGGAAAGACAGAGGGAAATGTCCGGCGGGGCTATATCGGCTGCCGGACAGATGAGGATCTGTGCGAGAGAGGGCGGAAGGAGCTTGAGACGTACAAAAGCGAGGGCAGGTATCCGGCCGCGGAGCGGCTCTACAGAAGTCCGATGAAGCGCTGTCTCCAGACAGCAGAGATCATCTGGCCTGAACTTCTGGGAGCGGAGACATGCAGGGTGGTGGAGGATTTCCGCGAGTGCGATTTCGGAGCGTTTGATGGAAAGAGCTACGCGGAGCTGAGCGGCGTGCCGGATTTTCAGCACTGGGTTGACTCCGACGGGATGGGTGCATTTCCGGGCGGGGAAGATCCGAAGGATTTCAGAAGACGGACGTCAGATGCATTCCTCGCGGTGACAGAGGAACTGTTTGCAGACGGGATCCGGAACGCTGCTTTTGCCGTCCATGGAGGGACCATCATGAGTGTGATGGCTGAATTCGGGGATCCGGAAAAGAGCTATTACGACTGGCATGTCTGGAACGGGGATGGGTTTCTGGTAACTGTATCGGAACAAGACTGGAGGAGGACGCATCGTTTCAGGAGAATAGAACGGCTTCTTCCCGTGGAGGACACAGAAGGATGATATCATATCTGAAAGGAGAGCTGGCCGGCGCGGGGGAAGGCATGGCCGTTGTCGATGTAGGCGGGATGGGCTTCAGGGTCTTTATCACAGACCGTGATCAGGCAGATCTCCCGGCTGTCGGCGAACCGGTTCAGCTCTATACGTATCTGTCTGTACGGGAAGATGCCATCTGGCTGTATGGCTTTCTGTCGGAGGAGGACCGGCAGGTCTTCCGCCAGCTTCTGACGGTTTCAGGAGTCGGGCCGAAGGCAGCGCTTGGCATTCTGTCAGCGCTTTCCGCCAACGATCTCCGTTTTGCTGTTTTCTCGGATGATGTCAAAGCCATTTCAAAGGCACCGGGCGTCGGACTGAAGACGGCAAAGAAGCTGATCCTGGAACTCAAGGACAGGCTGAAGCTGGAGGATGCGATTCCGGGAGGCGGAAATATGGACGAAGAAGCCGGTTCCCACGCCCAGGATGCGGATGTGACGGAGGCGGTGGAGGCGCTTGTGACGCTGGGGTATTCCAGCTCGGAGGCTCTGCGCGCAGTGAAGCGGGTGAAGATGGCCGGAAACATGAAGACGGAGGATATCCTCGGCGAGGCACTGAAAGTGATAGGACTGTAAGATGGCGAGAAGAATTACGACGACGGATGAGACGGAAGAGGATTCCAGGATCGAACCGAAGCTCAGGCCCCAGAGGCTGGACGAGTACATCGGGCAGGAGAAAGCGAAACAGTCGCTGAAGATCTATATCGCAGCGGCAAAGGCACGCCATGAAACGCTGGATCACGTCCTCTTCTATGGCCCGCCAGGACTTGGGAAAACGACGCTGGCGGGCATCATTGCCAATGAAATGGGCACGAAGCTCCGCGTGACGTCCGGACCGGCAATCGAGAAGCCGGGGGATATTGCCTCGATTCTGAAGTGCCTGAGCGAAGGCGACATCCTGTTCATCGATGAGATCCACCGGCTGAACCGGCAGGTGGAAGAGTATCTGTATTCCGCAATGGAAGACTTCACGATGGACATCATGATCGGAAAAGGCGCGGGTGCCAGGTCGATTCACCTTCCGCTGCCTCATTTCACCCTGATCGGGGCGACAACAAGGGCAGGGCTGCTCAGCGCGCCGCTCAGAGACCGTTTCGGGGTTGTGCATCATCTTGAATATTATACGACTTCGGAGCTTCAGACGATTGTGCTGAGATCCGCAGAGGTGCTTGGCGTGAAGATTGATCAAAATGGGGCAGCGGAGATTGCAAGGCGCTCCCGGGGGACACCAAGGCTGGCAAACCGGCTGCTGAAGCGGACACGGGATATTGCGCAGATCCGCTACGACGGGGAGATCACAGAGCAGGTTGCAAGGGCCGCGCTGGACTTCCTTGAGGTTGACCGCAGCGGTCTCGACAACCTGGACAGGATGATCCTGACGACGATGATCGACAAGTTTGGGGGCGGACCGGTGGGACTCGACACGCTTGCGGCGGCGATCGGCGAAGACAGCGGGACCATCGAGGACGTGTACGAACCGTACCTGATAAAAAATGGTTTTCTCATCCGGACCCCGAAGGGCCGCGAGGTGACCGATCTGGCTTTCAGTCATCTGGGACTGAAGAGATAACCATACACCTACAGCAGGAGCAAATGTGATGGAAAAGAAAAACGTGACGGAGGTCGTGATTGACGGTGTCATATACAGACTGGGCGGATATGAGAGCAGCGAGTACCTGCAGCAGGTTGCCGGGTATCTGAACAATAAAACAACGGAGCTGAAGGCCCTGGACGGGTATCATCATCTTCCGACATCCCAGAAGGCCCTGATGATGGAGCTGAATATCGCGGATGATTACTTCAAGGCGAAGAAGTCCGCCGACCATCTTGAGAAGGAGCTTGCCGACAAGGACAAGGAACTCTACGGTGTCAAGCATGATCTGGTGGCGCTTCAGATGAAGCTGGAGGAAGCAAACCGCACCATCCAGACGCTGAAGGAAGAGTATGAGGACAGCCAGAAGGAGCTGCTGAGGCTTCAGGCGGTATCAGCGCCGGGAGGCGCAGGCGAGCCGGCTGACCAGCTGCCTGACAAGCCGGAGCAGGATGCCGCTCAGCCGGCTGATCAGCCGGCCGGCCAGGCAGCGGACTGTGCGGATGTGCAGCCGGAAGCGAAGCCCTCTGCAGGCGAAGGAGCAGACAGGGGCGGAATCACTGCCGGGATCACTGCCGGGATCAGAGAAGACGAGGCCTCGGACGGACAGATTCCGGGGCAGCTGAGCTTTGATCTGCCGGGCGGAAAGGAGCAGACGGCTCCGGAACCCGCCGAGGATCCAGGTGCGGTCTTCAGGCCTGGCAATGCCGCGCGCGAGGATGCATCATCCGAGGAGCCGGCAGCGGCGGAGGATGATGCATACGGTCATGCGAAGACATTTGTTCCGGGGGCGGCAGACCGGGAAAACATGCTCCGCTCGGCTCGGGAAAACTTCCTGAACCAGTCCGGAAGCTACAGCAGGAAGAATCGCAGAAAGCACTGATTCGGAGAAGGAAGGAGGCAGGCGATTGGCAAAGGTAGAGCTTCTCTCCCCGGGCGGAAGCCTGACGGGGATAAAAGCCGCGGTGGCGGCCGGGGCAGATGCGGTCTATGCGGGCGGCAGTCTGTTCGGCGCGCGCGCATATGCGGAGAATCCGGATGAGAGCGGGCTTCTGGAAGCCATCGATTTCTGCCATCTTCACCGCGTCAGGATATATCTGACTGTCAATACGCTGCTTAAGGAAAGAGAGCTTCGGGAGAAGCTGTATTCTTACATCAGACCCCTTTATGAGCGGGGAATCGATGCGGTGCTGGTACAGGATCTGGGTGTTTTCAGAGCACTGAAGGAATGGTTTCCGGATCTGCCGCTGCATGCTTCGACACAGATGACCATTACCGGAGCGGATGGAGCAGCTCTTCTTCAGCAGATGGGGGCCGACAGGGTTGTTCTTTCCAGGGAGCTGACGCTCGACGATATCCGCGCCATCAGAAGCCGGACGGATGTGGAGCTTGAAACCTTTGTGCACGGAGCTCTCTGCTATTGTTATTCCGGCCAGTGTCTGATGAGCAGTCTGATCGGAGGCAGATCCGGGAACAGAGGGCGGTGTGCACAGCCATGCCGGCTTCCATACAGCCTGCAGGAAGGATTTCCGGGGACGGAAGGTGACGCCTGTTCTGTCAGCCGGGAGAGGAGAGCCGGCAGCAATCCGTGCGGAGGAAGCGGCAGCCGGAGAATGGAAGCCGCGAACCGTTCAGGCAGAGCGGACGGAAACAGTCCGCGCCGGGAGACCGGATACGGCAGATTCAACGGAGGCCAGCAAAACAGCCGGTACCTGCTGAGTCTCAAGGATATCTGCACGCTGCAGATTCTGCCGGACCTCATCGATGCCGGCATCTCCTCTCTGAAAATCGAAGGGCGGATGAAGCGCCCGCAGTATGCGGCAGGAGTGACGGCGGTCTACCGCAAGTATATCGATCTGTACCTTGAAAGAGGACGGGAAGGATACACGATTGACCCGGCGGACATGACGGTGCTCACAGACCTCTATTCGAGAGGCGGCTTTTCTGAAGGGTATTACAATCAGAAAAACGGACCTTCCATGATGGCGATGGACCAGCCGGATCACAGCGGAAGCGCGGCGGCGACCGTGCTGAAGACAGGCAGCCGCTGCAGGCTGCAGGCGCTGGAAGACCTCTATCCGTCGGATATCCTGAGAGTTGAGGGAAAGACGGTGCAGTGCACGGAGCGTGTCCGTGCAGGACAGACATTTTCCCTGCCTGGGACTTGCCCGGGACTGAAAGCGGGGCGCATTGTCATGCGTGTCCGGGCCCAGCATCTGCTGGATACACTCACAGAGGCTTATGTGGACCGGAAATTGTATGCAGAGGCTGAAGGACATGTCGTGATCAAGGCGGGAGAGCCGCTCAAGATTGCGGCCTCCGCCCTTGGCAGCGAGGTTGTCTTCAGCGGATCAGTTGTCCAGGAGGCGGAGAAGCATCCGCTTTCGGCGCAGGACGCCCGCAGGCAGTTTGGAAAGACCGGAGACACACCGTTTACATTTAAAAAGCTGGATGTGGAGCTGTCCGGGAACTGTTTCCTTCCGGTCAGTGATATGAACCGGGCCCGGCGGGAAGTGCTGGATCGTCTGAGAGAAGAGATTCTGTCCGGGAGACGGAGAAGGTTCCCACAGCAGGCGGGTGATCAGAGCATGCGGAGCACTCAGGCTGGGGCAGATAACCGGTTTGAAGCAGGCAAATGGGCGGGAGACGCTCCGGAAGGCTCGCCGTCCGGGACGATGGATGGTGCTTTGGCCGGCATCCAGGGGGAGGGCGCAGCAGTAAGACACCCGGCGGTCACAGCCTCCGTTCTGACGATGGATCAGCTTCAGGCGGTCCTGAAGGAGAGAAGCGTCGGAGGCGTCTATGTGGAGGCATCGGCCTTTGTCGGGCAGTCTGCTCCCGCGCCCGAGATGATCACGGGTCTGATTCACGATGCAGGAAAACGGGCGTATCTGGCAATGCCGTACATCTGGCGGGAGGACGTTAGGCGAACCTTCGAACAGGCGCTCCCTGCAGGAAAGATGAAGCTCTTTGACGGGATCCTTGTCAGAAGCATCGATCAGTTCGGCAGACTGGCGGACTGGCTGCCTCTGAGGGAAGTGATTGCGGACGCCGGTGTCTATACCTGGAATACGGAAGCCCAGAAAGAAGTGCGCATGCTGGGGGCGACACTTGATACCTGCCCGTATGAGTGCACGGCAGCGGAGCTTTCTGCCAGAAAGATGGATGGATCCGAGCTGGTGGTATACGGGCGCCAGCCTCTGATGGTTACCGCCCAGTGTCTGCGGAAAAATACCGGCGGCTGCACGCATGCGGCATCCTGGCTGACGCTCACGGACCGGATGAAAGCGCAGTTTCCGGTCAGATGTGAGTGCACCTTCTGCGGGAACATCATCTACAACAGTGTTCCGCTGGATCTGATTACAGCAGAAAAGGATCGCCGTTTTCTCTCCCCGGTGTATATCCGCTACAGCTTTACGACCGAGACGGCGGCGGAGGTCCGGCGGGTGCTGGACGGAGAGCTTCCGGTTTCCATAACGAGAGGGCATATCCGGAAAGGAGTGGAGTAAGTGAATCTGAGCACACTGTTCACCATCCTGATGAAGGCAGCCCACTACCTGATCCTGATTCTGATGGGCGCCTATACGATCGCCGCTTATGCAGCCTTCCGGAGCAGAAGCAGGGAGGTCAGGGAGCGGCTGTTCCTCAGGCAGGACTGGCTGCTTCTGGGCATTCATTTTCTGGCTTACCTGACGATGTATCTCAAGACACTCAATACAGAGCTTCTTTTGTTCTATGCAGCGCAGCTGATCTATTTTCTGTTTGTGCTGCTTCTGTTCCGGAATCTGTATCCGAGAATCTCAAAGGGGCTGCTGAACAATATGTGCCTGCTTGTGATGACAGGCTTTGTGATGATCACCAGGCTTTCATACGACGAGTCTGTCCGGCAGTTCCGCTTTGCCTGCATCGGGACAGGGATTGCGCTCATCGTTCCGGTGATCATCCGGAAACTGCACCTTCTGACAAAGATGTCCTGGGCTTACGCATTTGTCGGAATCGGGCTTCTGGGGCTGGTGATGGTCGCTTCCCGTTCGGTAAATGGTGCAAAACTGACGCTTACAGTCGGCGGGTTTGCCTTCCAGCCCTCGGAGTTTGTCAAGATTATCTTTGTGTTTGCAGTTGCAGGCCTTCTGGCAGGTGAGCACAGCCTGAAGCGGATCATAACAGCGACAGTACTGGCGGCGGTTCATGTCGGTATCCTGGTGATTTCAACGGATCTTGGTTCCGCGCTGATTTTCTTTGTCACCTATCTTGTGATGCTGTTTGTTGCGACACGAAATCCGTTTCTGGTGTCGATCGGCGTGCTGGCAGGAGCGGCTGCCGCAGTGGCGGCATATTTTCTGTTTTCGCATGTGCGGGTACGTGTTCAGATCTGGAAAGATCCGTTTGCCGACTATGCCGGAAGCGGGTATCAGATCTGCCAGTCCTTGTTCTCGATTGCGGCGGGCGGCTGGCTGGGAACAGGACTTTACCGGGGAAGTCCGGGAGCGATCCCCTATGTCGAGGAGGATTTTATGTTCAGTGCGATCCTCGAGGAAATGGGCGGCATCTTTGGAATCTGCCTCATCCTGGTCTGCCTTGCGGTCTTTATCATGTTTGTCAACATTGCCATGAAGCTTGAGAGCAGATTCTACCGGCTGGCGGCAGTCGGCTTTGGCGCTATCTATGCCACACAGGTATTTCTGACAATCGGAGGCGGGACGAAACTGATCCCGATGACGGGCGTCACGCTTCCGCTTGTAAGCTACGGGGGAAGCAGTCTGCTCAGTACGCTGATCATGATTGCGATCGTGCAGGGACTGTACATGCTTCGAAGCGACGAGGTGAGAGAAGAATATGAGACAGAACGATCCCGGATATCAGAACCCGGACAACCATACAGAGACTGACACCGGAAACAGCGTTCAGAAGGACAGCAGGCGGCGCAGAAGTTTTCTGAGCCGCGTTCATATCCGGAAAATTGACTTAAGTTCTCAGCAGCCCGGAGAGACAGAGGAGCCAGGGGACCGCCGGAATACGGAACTTGTGGCTGTCACTTACTTTTTCATCGCGCTTCTGCTGCTTCTGACGGTCTGGATCGGATACCTCGAGATTTTCAGGCGGGATGATCTCAACAGCAACATCAACAATACAAAGAAGGCCGGGACGAGCGGCAATGTGATCCGGGGGAGCATCCTGACAGGGGATGGAACAATTCTGGCCTCGACCAGCATCGACGGGGACGGAAATGAAACCCGCTCCTATCCGTACTCCAATATCTTTGCGCATGTGATTGGCTATGCATCGAATGGAAGTGCAGGTCTTGAAGCGGGGGAAAACTATGATCTGATGTCCTCCCATACAAGCCTTCTGTCCCAGATTCAGAGCAAGGATGACGGAAAGAAGGTGCAGGGAGATAACGTAATCGTTACACTGAATCCCTCCCTGCAGCAGACGGCGTACTATGCCCTCGGCTCCTACAAGGGAGCAGTGGTTGTCATGGAACCGGATTCAGGCAAGATTCTTGCGATGGTCTCAAAGCCCGACTTTGATCCGAACACCATCTCCACACAGTGGGAGAGCCTTGTGGCGGATGCCTCCTCAGGTGTTCTGCTGAATCGCGCAACGCAGGGACTGTATCCTCCGGGATCGACGTTCAAGATGCTGACGACACTGGCTTATCTGCGTGAACATCCGTCTGATTACAACCAGTTTTCATGGGACTGCACCGGCTCTCTCTCCCAGGGGGATGTGACCATCACCTGTTACCATGGCGAGCAGCATGGACAGGAAGACCTGACAGCAGCATTCCGGAATTCCTGCAACACCGCATTCGCAGATATCGGGCTGAATCTGAAAGACAATGCGCTGCGCAACGTAGCGGAGGATTTTTTGTTCAACAGCAAGCTTCCGACCGAGATCCAGTCCTCCCAGAGCGTATTCAAGCTTACGAAGAATTCTTCAGACGGGGAGAAGATGACGACTGCGATCGGCCAGGGGGATACGCTGGTAACCCCGCTCCATATGGCGATGGTGACATCCACCATTGCGAATGGCGGGATCATGATGCGCCCGTATCTGGTAGATCAGATCAAATCATCTGAAGGAGACACGGTGTCCAGGAATAGTCCGTCAATTTACAAAAAGCTGATGACACCGGATGAGGCGCAGACGATCACACAGTTCATGGAAGCCACAGTCACTTCCGGAACCGCACAGGCGCTTTCAGGAGCAGGCTACAGCGTTGCCGGAAAAACGGGGTCTGCTGAGCATGACATCGATGGAGGAGGAACGGGCACGCATTCATGGTTCTGCGGGTTTTCGAATGTGGATGACCCGGATATTGTCGTTGCTGTGATCGCGGAGGATGCCGGGACAGGATCAGCGGTCGCTGTTCCGATTGCCAGACAGATTTTTGATGCCTACTACGGTGGATAATTGCTTCGGGATGCGATATACTTCTTAATACATTATGTTCCGCAGACAGAAACAACGATTGAGTAAGCCGGAACGGACTTCTGACAGGCAGAAAGGAGTTGCAATGACTGAGGCAACAAGCTGCGGAGGAGTCGTAATCTTCAGAGGCAAGATTCTTGTGCTGTATAAGAGCTACAGGAACCGCTATGAAGGGTGGGTTCTCCCGAAGGGGACGGTTGAAGCCGGAGAGACATTTCCCGAGACGGCACTCCGTGAGGTGCATGAAGAGACGGGGACACAGCCGAAGATTGTAAAGTATGTTGGACGAAGCCAGTATACATTCAATGTGACCAGGGATTCGATCCGCAAGACAGTGCACTGGTATCTGATGGAGGCGGACAGCTACTATTCGAAGCCTCAGCGGGAAGAATACCTGGTGGATTCCGGGTATTATAAGTATCATGAGGCCTATCATCTTCTGAAGTTCTCCAACGAGAAGATGATTCTGGAGACTGCATACCGGATGTATCAGGAACTGAAGCGGACTGATCAGTGGAAGCCGTTGACAGAGGAAGAGCTCCGGGTGCTCGGTCCGGAGAACCCGGGTCTGATGTCCGGGCATGCAGATGTTGGAGAACCGCATGGGAATCATCTGGTATAAAAGCCTCTATCTGGGGGCACTTGTCCGAAAAAAGGCGGGCAGAATCAAAAGAAAAATTGACAGAGGGATTTATCCTCCTGGGATTTATCTTGTGACGCTCTCAGGAGGAAAGGCGGTGCTGGAGCTGATTCCCGCTTCAGAGCTGAAAGTATCCTGTGTCCGATCCCGGCTCCCGGCGGTCGTGGGAATTGCGGGCGGAAAGGCGGAGGCAGAGTACGTGGCATCCCGGATTGTGCAGGATACATGGGAGGCTCAGGGAGATGCAGACGTGAGACGGTTCCTTGAATCGGAGGACAGGAGGTAGGATATGGTACATATCATCCTGGCCATCCTGAGGATCATCGGGATCATTCTGCTGATTGTGTTGGGAATTGCCGCCGCCCTGATCCTGCTGGTGCTCTTCTGGCCGGTTGAATATCAGATTCGTCTTCGGAAAGAGGATCAGCCGTTTGAGGCGGAAGGCAGGGCCGGCTGGCTGTTTCACCTTCTCAGCGCGGATGTTCAGATCAGAGAGCGAACCGGAACGATCACACTGAAAGTCTTCGGCAGGAGGCTGAAGACCTTCCGGATACCGGAAGGCAGGAAGGCGGAAAAGCCGCGCAGTCAGGAAGCATCCAGGGCGGAGACGGTGACGCGAAGTCAGGAAGCATCCAGGGCGGAGACGGAGAAAACGCGCAGTCAGACAACTTCAGAAACGGGGACGCAGACACGGAAGGTTCAGACAGGCAGACAGACATCCCGGGAGACGGAAACTGCCGGGCAGAAGACGAAACCGGGCGGGAAAGCAGCTTCAGCTGGAATCAGTCCCCGAAGATGGGCCGGCCAGATCCGGAGAACCGTCAGCTCTGCCATTTCAGCGGCCGGAAAAATTCTTGCAAGGGTGTCCGGGGCTGCAGCGGGGATCGCCGCAAGGACAATTCAGAAAGCCGCGAAGGGACTGGTCACAGCGATGGCGTTTGCCTTTCGGATGCAGGAACTGCCTTCTGATATCGGAGACATCGCTGACTCATTCCATGATCATGTGGATGCAAAGATCGGATCATTCCGGAGAAAAGCAGGCCCATTCGTTTCACCGGATGCGTTCAGTCTTTACGGAAGGATCATGAGACATCTTGGCAGGCTGCTTCACAGTTTCCGGCTTCGCAGACTGGAAGGATATCTTCTGGTCGGTACCGGGAAGCCGGACCGGACGGGGGAACTGATCGGGCTGCTCTGCATGATTCTGCCGGATACAGCCGGAACATACGAGCTTCGTGCGGACTTTTATCAGGCAACGCTGAAGACCCGGACAGACGCAGCCGGGCATATCCGTATGAATCATGTCCTGATGTTTCTCATCATGCTGCTGAAAGATAAAGAATTCAGAAAGCTTCTCGCCCATGTCAGACGGAAGGGAAAAGAAGGTTTGAAAGGGCGGTCAGCGAAAAAGAGAAAACGAAAATAGGTCGGTTTCGGAGGCCTTTTAGCGAGCCATGGAACAGGGAGGACAACAACGATGGCAGAACACTTTGATACAACAGTAGGAGCTCTTTTCAGGGGAATGGAAGAGTTTGTCACGAGCAAGACTGTGATCGGCGAACCAGTCAAAGTCGGAGATACGACAATTCTCCCGCTCATCGATGTAAGTTTCGGGGTTATGGCTTCCGCGCGTAATGAATCCCAGCGGTCAAACGGCGGAGGAGGAATGGGTGGTAAGATGTCGCCGACAGCCCTCCTTGTCATCAAGGACGGCTCGACAAGACTGGTGAATATCAAGAATGAGGACTCTATATCGAAGCTGATCGACATGGCGCCGGATCTGATCAACCGTTTTATGCCTGGCAAAAAGAAACAGGACAGTCCTCAGGAAAAAGCGGCCATGAATGAGGCGGCAAAGAGTGACCAGACATTCTGAGCACAGCAGCAGGAGGGATGATGCGGGGCAGCGTTCCTTCTGTTTTTAAAAACAAAACCGGCAGGGGTCAACCCTGCCGGTTTACACATACATCTTCATCCCGGAAGAGAGGCTCAACCTCTTTCAACCTTGCCGGACTTCAGGCACTGCGTGCAGACATAGATCTTCTTGTTTGCACCATTGATCTTTGCAGTGACGTGCTTGATGTTCGACTTCCACATATGATTGGATCTTCTGTGGGAGTGGGATACGTTGTTCCCGAAATGAGCACCTTTACCGCAGATTTCACACTTGGCCATCCTGAGCACCTCCTTATAAAATTGCACCCGCATGTATAAGTGGCAGAAAGACCAGTGCAGCGGGAATACGTTCTGTTGTCACCGCAGACTTAACAGACATGCCAAATCGCGACTTTCACATTCTAACAGAATGGACAGCGGAATGCAAGGGGAAATGCAAGAAATTAGATGTTTTCATTTACTGCTGATTCTGGTAGAATGACTGTGATTATAGAGTCTGGAGGTATCCTATGAGCGTTCGAATGGAAAACAAACTAGGATCGATCGTCATCGATACAAACGTCATCGCGACATATGCCGGGTCCGTTGCCGTGGAGTGCTTCGGAATTGTCGGCATGGCGAGCGTGAATATGAAGGATGGCCTGGTCAAGCTCCTCAACCGTGACAGCCTCGGGCATGGGATCAGCGTTCACGTGAACGAGAAAAAGATCACACTCGATTTTCATGTGATCATTTCCTATGGAGTAGGAATCCACGCGGTTGCGGACAACCTTATCAGCAATGTCAAGTATAAGCTGGAGTCGTTTACGGGCATGGAGGTTGAGCGGATCAACATCTATGTGGAAGGAGTCAGAGTCATCGACTGATAAGGAGCAGGGCATTCTGCCCTTCGGAGGGTATTTCACATTGAGTACGAATTCAATAGATGCGCAGCTGATGGCGAAGATGTTTCTTGCCGGAGCCAGAAATCTTGAATCAAAAAAAGAATGGATCAATGAACTGAACGTGTTTCCTGTCCCGGATGGAGACACCGGAACGAATATGTCCCTGACCATCAAGTCGGCGGCGGATGAAGTAAAGGGACTTGAGAGCGTTACACTGGAGACCGTCTCCAAGGCTATTTCCTCAGGTTCCCTGAGAGGTGCGAGAGGTAACTCGGGTGTCATTCTGTCCCAGCTCTTCCGCGGATGCAGCAAGGTATGGCGGAACGAGGAGGAGATCACACCGAAAAACACGGCGGCTGCATTCCAGAAGGCGGTTGAGACGGCGTACAAGGCTGTCATGAAGCCGAAGGAGGGTACAATCCTCACAGTGGCGCGGGGAGGTGCGACCAAGGCCTGCGAGCTGGTTGAGGAGAACCCGGACATCGAGATCAGCGACCTTCTCAGTCAGACCATTCGTTATATGGATGAGGTGCTGAACCAGACACCGGAGATGCTGCCGGTTCTGAAAGAAGCAGGGGTTGTGGACTCCGGCGGCCAGGGACTTGTCCAGATCCTGAAGGGTTGCCTGAACGGCTTTTTCGGAATCGAGGAGGAAGAAGAGGAGAAGGAAGAGGTACGCAAGTTCAATTACCGGGTAGAGTATATCCTGAACTGTGCGAAGCATATCTCAAAGGAAGAACGGCTGAAGTTTGTCGGTTTCCTGGAATCCATCGGTGCAGATGTCGCCGCAGAGCGCTGCGACCAGGGGCTGAAGGTTTATCTGAATACAGACGACCCGGGAGCCGCGCTGACGAAGGCGACAGAGTACGGCACGATGTCGCGGATCCATGTCATCAACAATATTGACAGACCGGTTTATCCACTCCACCTGTTTGACGAAAAGGAACTGGAGGAGGCACTGAAGAATCCGGAGGAGGATTCAGAACCGGAGACAGCATCGCAGCCGGACGAAGAAGGCAATTCTTCTGAAGCAGCCGCTGCGGGCCTGGCGGAAGCTCCCGGTGGAGCGGCGCCTGCACCCCATAAGGATGTCGGTTTTGTTGCCGTTTCCATCGGAGAGGGACTTGGCGGCATCTTCCGGGATCTTGGAGTGGACTGCCTGATCGAGGGTGGGCAGACGATGAATCCGTCCACGGAGGATGTGATGAATGCCGTGGCAAAGGTGAACGCGGACACCGTTTTTATCCTGCCGAACAACAAGAACATCATCCTGGCGGCGCAGCAGGCTCAGAATCTGATCCACGACAAGAAGATCATCGTGATCCCGACAAAGACCATACCGCAGGGAATCACGGCGATGATTGATTACATGCCGGACAAGACGCCAGCCGAGAACGAGACTGCGATGAGAGAAGAGATTCTCGCAGTCAAGACGGTTGAGCTGACCTATGCAGTCCGAGACACCCGGATTGGCGACAATGTCATCCACAGCGGAGATATTATGGGCGTGGGGGATCATGGCATCATCGCAGTCGGGAAGGAAGTCGATGATACGGCGGTCGCATCTCTGAAGAAGATGGTCGACAGCGACTCTGAGCTGATTTCCGTTTACTACGGAAAAGAGATGTCGGAGGAGAAGGCGCAGGCGCTGGGTGAGAAGCTTGGCGAGGCGTTCCCCGACTGCGATGTTGAGGTTAATGCAGGCGGCCAGCCGATCTACTACTACATTATTTCTGTGGAGTAAAGACTCAGAGAACGTGCCCGGAGGCACCAGAAGATCGTTTTTCCAGGGAAGACACAGGCGAAAGGCCTGTGTCTTCTTTTTGAGGGAACGAAGACAGGAGCGTGAGCATATGCAGGAGACATCGCCCATCACAAAGATCAAAGGAATCGGGCCGAAGAGTGCAGCCGTTTATGAGAAGGCAGGCATCCGAACGGTCGGTGATCTCATCCGGTATTATCCCAGGACATATGATGAAATGAAAGATCCGGTGGAGCTTTCCACGCTCTCTGTCAGAGACGACGGGGCGGTCGTAGCTGTAGAAGGGCACGTGGAGGCAGCCTTGTCCGTCCGCTATCTCAAGAATTTCAGGATTGTGACAGGAAAAATTCGTTCGCACGGAGAATCGCTGGACGTTACCTGGTTCAACATGCCGTTCATGAGAAGCCAGGTGCATCCCGGTACAACCTATATCTTCCGGGGACAGATCAAAGCGAAAGGCCGCAGCTTTTATCTCCTTCAACCAAAGGTCTATGATCTGTGCGATTATGCGCTGCTGCAAAAGAATCTGCAGCCAGTCTATCCGCTGACGGCTGGTCTGTCGGAACATTCACTCCGAAAGGCACTCCGTCAGGTGCTTCTTGGAGAAGACCCGCTTGATTTTTCGATGGATCCGCTTCCGGAGTGGATCAGGGTAAGGTATAGTCTGCCTCCTGTTCGGGAAACCATCCGGGCCATTCATTTTCCGCAGAGCAAAGATCAGCTTCAGGACGCCAGACATCGTCTGGTTTTTGAGGAATTTTTCAATTTCATTCTGCTGCTCAAACAGCTGCGGGAACGAAGAACAGCGCAGACGCACAGCTATGTGATTCCGAAAACTCTGAAGACGGCTGCGGCTATCCGGTCGCTGCCCTATCAGCTCACTGCTTCCCAGGAGAAGGTCTGGGAGGAAATATCGGAGGAACTTTCTCAAAAGAAAGTGATGGCCAGACTCGTACAGGGAGATGTGGGCTGCGGGAAGACCATCATCGCGTTCCTGGCGCTGGTCCAGACGGCGGCTGCAGGGATGCAGGGGGCCATCATGGCTCCGACGGAGGTTCTTGCGCGGCAACACTATGACGGCTTCGTGAAGCTGGTGCAGCAGGCCGGGCTGCCGATCAGAGCGGTCCTGCTGACAGGCTCCCTGAAGGCGAGGGAAAAACGCGAGGCCTGCGGTCTGATTGAGAATGGAGAAGCGCAGGTCGTTATCGGAACACATGCCCTGATCCAGGAGAGCGTCCGGTTCCGGAATCTGGCGCTCGTTGTGACAGACGAACAGCATCGTTTTGGCGTCGGTCAGAGGGAGATGTTGTCCGGAAAAGCAGAGGAGATGCCGCATGCCATCGTCATGAGCGCAACTCCGATTCCGCGGACGCTTGCGGTGATCCTGTATGGGGATCTCGACATTTCGGTCATCAGCGAGCGGCCTTCCGAACGCCTTCCGGTGAAAAACGCGGTTGTCGACCCCTCTTACCGGCCAAAGGCATATGCTTTCATTGCCTCACAGGTGAAGGAGGGGCACCAGGCGTATGTAATCTGCCCGATGGTGGAGGAATCCGGGAGCGGAGAAATAGAGGCAGAGAATGTCATTGATTATACAGACACGCTCCGGGAGGCGCTGGCGCGGTACCTGCCTGATATCCGGGTAGAGTATCTGCATGGAAGAATGAAGAATGAGGAGAAAAATGCTGTCATGCAGCGGTTCCTCGACGGAGAGATCAAAGTCCTGGTTTCGACCACCGTTGTGGAGGTCGGCGTGAATGTACCGAACGCGACCGTCATGATGATCGAAAACTGTGAACGGTTCGGGCTGGCGCAGCTGCACCAGCTCCGGGGGCGGGTCGGCAGAGGAAAAGACCAGTCTTACTGTATCCTGATGCATCACAGTGAAAGCGATGCTGTAAAGAAGAGGCTGCAGATCCTCAAGGAATCCAATGACGGATTTGAAATTGCCAGAAAAGATCTGGAACTCAGAGGACCAGGGGAACTGTTTGGCCTGAGACAGAGCGGGGAACTTTCGTTCCTTCTTGCAGACGTATATCAGGATGCTGGGATTATGCAGGAGGCTTCAGAGGCAGCAGGGAAAATCCTGGCGCAGGACCCGGAGCTGGAGAGAGAGGAAAACCGCCTGATCCGCAGAGAGCTGCAGAGACAGGCAGAGGCAGGAAAGGCCCACATGACGCTCTGAACGGACTCGTTTATACCAGAAATTGCTGTAAAATGGACGATTCAGGGCTTATTTTGTAGGAAGCAGGCTTGCACTCGCTTCAGTTTCGTTGTATGATGCCGAATGTGAACGCATGACAAAGAACAGATTCATTGTATGATATGTTTCAGGAGGAGTACAGTTATGAGAAATGTTCAGAAAAAGTCATCCGCTTCCAAGGCTGTAAAAGCAGCAGAGAGCAAGACGGCTGCAGAGAAGACAGTCAAGGCATCAGAGAGTCAGACAGCAGAGGTGAAGGAAGCGGCAGTTGAGAAGACCGCGGCGAAGGTTGTCGAGAAGCCGGCGCTTGCAAAGGCAGAGAAAGCAGCCGAGAATGTGAAGAAGGCAGCTGAGGAGACGAAGACAGCTGTTGCATCCGCTGTGAAGAAAGCAGCTGAGGAGACAAAGGCTGCAGCAGAGACTGCGGTAAAAAAGGCAGAGAAGAAAACGGCTGCAGTGAAGAAAGCAGCAGAAAAGGCTTCAGCTCCGGAGGAGTCCGTTTCCGTTCAGTATGCCGGGAAGGATATCCTGGTCAGCGATCTGATGGGTCAGGCGAAGAAGGACTGGACAGAGAAGTTCGGAAGAAAGGCGGCTGAGCTGAAGAAGGTCAGCCTGTATGTCAACACGGATGACAATACTGCCTACTATGTTCTGAATGATGATGTGAAGGGACAGATTGCACTTTAATCTGCAGCCGATGGATGTCGTAGAGAGGGGCCGCGGGAAATCCCGCGGCCTTTTTTGTGAAGGTGACCGCTGGATATTTATGGGACAGGAAGGATTGCAAAAGGTAGAATACGGAGCAGCAGGAAGTCAGAAAAAGAGAGCAGAGAAAGAGCTTGTCGGTGCGGTTCTTGCCACAGGCGGCGGAATCTGCTGGGGACTGAGTGGCTCGATGGGGCAGTATCTCTTTCGCTACCAGGGAATGGACAGCCGCTGGCTGGTTCCGTACAGGCTGGGGCTTGCCGGCGTCATTCTGTTTGTGTACTGCCTGATCCGGCATCGGGACAAGCTGTTTCAGGTATTCGCGAATGCTCAGGATGTGCGGCAGATCCTGACTTACGCGGCAGGGGTCTGTATCTGCCAGTATCTGTATTTCCAGACGATTCAGTGGTCTAGCGCCGCGGCGGCCACGATTCTTCAGGATCTCTCGCCGATCTTCATCCTTGCCTGGGCCTGTCTCACATCCAGGCGAAAACCGAAACCACGGGAAACAGTGGCAATCATTCTGGCACTGGCTGGAGTCCTTCTCATCACGACACATGGGCGGCTGGACTCGGTACCGGTATCGCCCAGGGCTGTCATGACCGGGATCGGCTGCGCGCTGATGGTTACTCTTTATAATGAAGTACCGAAGTCCTTTATGGACAGATATCCGATTGCTGTGCTCCAGACATGGGCATTTCTGATCGGAGGGGCATCCTTCTTTGCCCTTTTCCGCCCGTGGACCTTCCATTATATTCCGTCACCGGCAGGCATTTTTGGGATTGCATTTGTTGTTTTGGTTGGAAATGTCCTTGCATTCACCTTTTACATGACAGGGGTGTCCATGATCGGGCCAGACAAAGCGATCCTGTACGGCTTCTCGGAACCGGTTACGGCGGCTGTCATTACCTATACCATCTTCGGAGGCCGTTTCACCGTTTATGATGCGATTGGATTTGCGGCTGTTTTTGCGATGCTGATTCTCATATCGACAAGCGGAAGAAAAAAATCCGGCTTCAGGAACGAAGCATCTGCGGAGAGTGCGTAACGAAAGGCGGACTTTATGACTCACATTACAATCAGGATGGCGATGGAGGAGGATGCTGCTTCCATCGCGAACATCATGAAGACGGTCGCAAAGAATCTGGAGGATCCGGAGATCTATGTGACAGACGATGAGGCGTTTATCTGCCGACATATCAAAGATCAGGGCTTTACGGAGCTTGCAGAGTGCGACGGCGGAGTGGTTGGTTTCCTGATTGTGCATATTCCGGGAAATGGACCGGAGAACCTTGGGAGGGATGCCGGTCTTCCGGACAGAGAGCTTCCGTTCACGGCGCATATGGAATCAGCTGCCGTCCTGCCGGCGTACAGAGGACACGGCATCCAGCGGATGCTGATGATGGAAGCGGAGAAGGAGCTGAGAAGAAGAGGATTCCACTATGCAGTCGGAACGGTCTCCCCGAAAAATCCGTACAGTATGGAGAACTGCCTGAAGCTCGGGTATCTCACAGCGGCAGTGAGAAACAAATACGGCTCCCTGCTGCGGAATATTGTGGTAAAGCGGCTGTAGGCGGAAGAGATTCCCCGGAGAGGGCTGTCAAGTGCAGCTGCTCCGGGGAATCTTTTTTGATGCGTATCGATATCGTGGCGATTTGAATCGTAAGGAATATCGTGTAAACTTGTAGCATGGCTTCTGGCCCGGTACCTTCACAAAAAAAGAGACATCTGTATCATAACAGATGTCTCTTTCCAACGTGCGCGACAGGATTCGAACCCGCGACCTTCTGGTCCGTAGCCAGACGCTCTATCCAGCTGAGCTACGCACACATTTCGTGACAACAAAATGTATACTACTGCTGGAAGCGCTGAATGTCAAGTACTTTTTTGTCAACTGATCAGTTTGACAATTGCATGTACAGCTTCTGCTTCATCTTCACCATCGGCCGTGACCTGAAGCTGCGGTGCATTCTGGCTTGCGAGAGCCATGACACCCATAATGCTCTTTGCATTGACATGCTTGTCGTTCACTTCGAATGTGATCACGCTCTTAAACGCACATGCCGTCTGAACAATCTGCGGAATGACTTCCCCGATCCCGTCTTCACGAGTTTTGCTGATTTTCTGACTAACCATGTAACACACCCCTTTGCCTGTACTTTCCTTTACCGGATACCCCAGCGACGTTTCTGCTGAAGCCTTTCAAAATACTAACATAAGAAATTAAGAGCGTCAATTACAGAACTGCTCAAATAAAAAGGAGCTGTTTAAACATTTATGGAAAGTTTGTATAAACAGATGTACATTCTGAAAGTAAAGCTAAAAGAAGATTAAATAAATAATGAGGCTGGGAAAGGCGGGGATACAGGGCGGAGGCCCATCCTTGCAAGGAGGAAATTCGAATGATATACTGAACTCCGTGTTTATCTGCCGGATGGCTGTGAGGAGAAATCAGTCTTCGGACAGCAGACATTACTGGAAAACTATGGCAGTGGAGGGGCTGTTCTCATGAAGAAAGTCGAAGATTACGTAAGAACCATACCAGATTTCCCGAAAAAGGGGATCATGTTCCGCGATATTACATCCGTTCTGCAGGACGCAGATGGTCTTCATCTGGCGATTGACGAGATGCAGAAGCTGTGCGGTGATCCTGACGAATACGATGTCGTGGTCGGACTGGAATCGAGAGGTTTTCTCTTCGGGATGCCGATTGCCTATAACCAGCACAAGCCATTTGTTCTGGTCCGCAAGAAGGGGAAGCTGCCCTGCGAGACGATTGAACAGACATACGATCTGGAGTATGGCGAGGCAACCATCGAGATCCATAAGGATGCAATCAAGCCGGGACAGCGTGTTGTGATCGTGGATGACCTGATTGCGACAGGCGGTACAGTGGCGGCAGCGATCAAGCTGATCGAGCGGCTTGGCGGAAAGGTTGACCGGTGTGTATTCCTGATGGAACTTGCCGGTTTAAATGGCAGGAAGAATCTTGAGGGTTACGATGTGGAGTCCGTGATCCGGTATGCTGGTGCCTGAGGGACCTGACAGCTTTCAGAACGCGTAGAGCAGGGAATACAGGCATCAGTAGTGGCAGGTGAAGAAGCCTGAGGTGTATATGGCGGAAGAAAAGATGAAAGTGGCAGTCTCGGGAAAGACGCCGGAAGGACAGGAGGAGAAGGTCGTGGTCCCACTGGGGCTTGGAGACCGGAAGATGACACAGCCCTCGGGCATTTCTGCGCCTTCAGAGACTGACGATGACCGGATGCTGATCCGTCAGGCGGATGCCAGACCAAAGACGATGGAAGACTTCACCAGCCCGGATGATCTGTACAGAGAACTGATCGCAAGCATCCGCAAATACCATCCCTCTGATGACATCACGCTGGTGGAAAAGGCGTTCCGCGTGGCGGATGAAGCTCACAGGAACCAGAAGCGGAAGTCAGGAGAACCGTATATCATTCATCCACTCTGCGTGGCGATCATCCTTGCTGATCTGGAACTGGACAAGGAGACGATCGCAGCCGGGCTTCTGCATGACGTAGTGGAAGACACGATCATGACACTCGACGAGCTCCGCAAAGAGTTTGGAGAGGAGGTCGCGCTTCTGGTCGATGGCGTCACAAAGCTGGGGCAGCTGTCCTACTCGGCTGACAAGCTGGAGATGCAGGCCGAGAATCTCCGGAAGATGTTTCTGGCCATGGCCAAGGATATCCGGGTCATTCTGATCAAACTGGCGGACCGTCTTCACAATATGCGGACGCTTCAGTACATGAAGCCCGAAAAGCAGAAGGAAAAAGCCAGGGAAACGCTGGATATCTACTCCCCGATTGCACAGCGCCTCGGTATCAGCAAGGTAAAGGTCGAGCTGGATGACCTGTCTCTGAAGTATCTGGAGCCGGATGTCTACTACGACCTGGTAGAAAAGGTTGCACTGAAGCGCTCTGAGCGGCAGGCCTTCGTCAACGGAATCGTGAAGGATGTCTCGGCGAAGATGAAGGAAGCCGGCATCAAGGCGGAGGTGTACGGCCGCGCGAAGCATTTCTTCTCCATCTATAAGAAGATGGTGAACCAGAATAAAACCATCGACCAGATTTATGATCTGTTCGCAGTCCGCATCATTGTGGACACTGTCCCGGACTGCTATGCGGCGCTTGGGATCATCCATGAGATGTACAAGCCGGTTCCGGGCCGGTTCAAGGACTACATCGCGATGCCGAAGGAGAACATGTATCAGTCGCTGCACACGACGCTGATTGCACCGAACGGTTCTCCATTTGAAATCCAGATCCGGACGGTCGAGATGCATCGTGTCGCAGAATATGGTATCGCGGCACATTGGAAGTACAAGGAAGCCTCCGATGGCAGGAAGACTTCTCCACAGCAGGAAGAGGAGAAGATGAACTGGCTGCGCCAGATTCTCGAATGGCAGCAGGAGTCGGACAACAAGGAATTTTTGTCGCTGCTCAAGAGTGATCTGAATCTCTTCAACGAGAACGTCTACTGCTTTACGCCCGCAGGCGACGTCAAGACGCTGTCAAATGGATCGACACCCATCGATTTTGCCTATAGCATCCATTCTGCGGTTGGAAACCGGATGGTTGGTGCGAGAGTCAATGGCAAGCTGGTGACGATCGATTACGTGATTCAGAATGGAGACCGGATCGAGATCATCACGTCTGCCAACTCGAAGGGACCGAGTCGCGACTGGCTTTCGATTGTTAAAAGTACGCAGGCGAAGAATAAGATCAACCAGTGGTTCAAGCAGGAACGCAAGGAAGACAATATCCAGCGCGGGAAGGAAGCGCTTCAGAACTACTGCAGGGCGAAGGGACTGAACTACTCGGAACTGACAAAGCCTGATTACACAGAGGCAGCGACTTCCAAGTACGGGTTCCGCGACTGGGATTCTGTTCTGGCGGCTGTTGGCCATGGCGGATTGAAGGAAGGACAGATTGTCAACAAGCTTCAGGAATGCTATTCAAAGGATCACAGCAATCAGGTGACAGATGCCGATATCCTCAATGGCAGCAGTCAGAGGGAAGCCGGGAAGGTGACGAGGTCCAAAAGCGGAATCATCGTTCACGGGATTGATGATGTGTCTGTCAGGCTCTCCAAGTGCTGCAGTCCGGTTCCAGGAGATGAGATTGTCGGGTTCATCACGCGCGGGCGCGGTATTACAGTTCACCGGACAGACTGCGTCAATGTTGTCAATCTGCCGCAGTCTGAGCGGTCCAGGCTGATCAATGTCGAGTGGGCGGACGATGCCAGAGCCGGAGACGGAAACAAGCTGTACATGGCGGAAATTCGAATCTTTGCGCACAACCGGACAGGACTTCTGGTTGACATCACGAAGATTCTGACGGAGCGGAAGATCGACGTGCAGGGGGTTACCTCCCGGACAAACAGGCAGGGGCTTGCAACAATCACCTATGAGTTTCAGGTTCCTGGGAAGGCAGCTCTGCGTGAACTCATTGAGAAAATCAGACAGGTGGATTCAGTGATTGACATCGAGCGCTCAACTGGCTGAGACAAGAGATTGGATGATGGCAGGACAGAAGGGGCGCCCGCAGATGCGGACGTCCTTTTTGATATCTGCAGAGAACATGTCCGGAAACGCCCGGGGACGTCCGGAAACGCCCGGGGATGTCCGGAAACGCCCGGGGATGTCCGGAAACGCGGGGATGTCCGGAAACGCCGGGGAATGTCCGGGAATGCCCGTCAGGAGGCTTCAGCAGGAAGCAGTTTCTGCGGTATATCCGACAGGGGACAGGAGGAAGAGAACGGATGGCAGTACTGACCGTAGATTGTCTGGAGCTGGGACAGCTCCCGACCAATACCTATCTGGTGATGAATACAGAGACAAAGGAGTGCCTGATCATTGATCCGTCAGACGGTGTGGAGAATATTGTCTCATGGCTTGACGATCATCAGGCAAAGCCGGTCGCAATCTGGCTGACGCACGGACACGACGACCATATGGGATCCGTAAGCGATCTCAAACGGAAATACGGGCTGCTCTGCTGTGTTTCGAAGGAGGAGGAAGAGTTCTGCGAGTCCATTTATTACAATCTTTCCTCCATGTTCGGGCATCCGCGCACTATTGAGCCTGATCTGTTCTTCCTGGACGGACAGAAGGTAAAGGTCCTTGGGACGGAAGCGACCGTTCTTCTGACACCGGGACACACAGTGGGGAGCGTCTGCTATTATTTTCCGCAGGAAAAGCTGCTGTTTTCGGGGGATACGCTTTTTGAAGAGTCTGTGGGACGGTCGGATTTTCCGGGAGGCAGCACGCTCTCACTGATTGCCTCCGTCAAGAGGCTGATGATGCTTCCGGACGATGTGACAGTCCTGCCCGGTCATGGAGGCAGAACCAGCATCGGACATGAGCGGAAGTGCAACCCTTACGTGAACAGGTAGCAGCTGGATTGCGGGTAGACACAGGTAGGAAAAGGTTCCGCAGTGCAAAACGGCGGGATGACAAAAGAGGAGAGCCCGATGCCAGGGCAATGGAATCGGGGCCGGACAGGCAGAAATCAGATGACAGAAGTAAAGAAGGTCAGGATCATCCTGAACGACAGAAGCTATGAGTACGATGTCTATACGCTGGTAATTGCGTTCTTTCAGGGAATCCCCGTCAGCGTTTCCGAACCGGTATCTCAGAAGGACAGGGAGGTTGACGATGTGTCGGGGCTCTGTCAGGGGGAACTGGTGACAGGGCGGACAGAGGAAACGATATCCAAGGGGCTGCTGACAATCGAGGTTATAATCTCAGACACGAGCATCACGGTTGAAGCCAGGCGGGCGGATCAGCGGCTGGTCAGGCGGACGGCAGGAGCCGGAGAGAAGCTCCAGACCGGACAGCTGACGGGCAGCCTTGAGTGGGAGCAGCTGCCGGAAGCACAGAAAAGGCTGTCGGTCAAGAATGCGCTCAAGCGCTGCCTGTACGACTGCCTGTCCTCACTGACGGGCAGGACGCTTCCGTGGGGAGATCTGACAGGGATCAGACCGGTGAAGCTGGCGTCTGCCTTCCTAGAGAATGATCAGGATGAGGCATCCGCAGAGGCGGACCTTCAGACTGAGTATCTTGTGAGCGCCCGGAAGGCCAGACTGGCGGTATCCATCGCATCGAGAGAGCAGCGGATTTTGAGGGAAATTCATCCGGAGAGGGGATACTCCCTGTATATCGGGATTCCATTCTGCCCAAGCATCTGTCTGTATTGCTCCTTTTCGTCCGGAACAATCGGAGTCTGGCAGAAGGAAACGGACCACTATGTCGATGCGCTGATCCATGAGATGGCGGCCTGCGGAAGGCATGCTGAGCGGCCGTGCTTTCCAGGGAGAGAGCTGCAGACCGTCTACATCGGCGGAGGAACTCCGACGACACTGACCGCACAACAGCTGGAACGGGTCTGCTGTGCGCTGGAAGAACATTTTGACATGGATCGGGTGCTGGAGTTCACAGTTGAGGCTGGAAGACCGGACACGATCACGGAGGAAAAGCTTGCGGTGCTGAAAAAGCATCGTGTCAGCCGGATTTCCATCAATCCGCAGACGATGAATCAGAAAACCCTGGATCTGATCGGCAGGAAACACACGGTGGAGCAGACAGAGGAGGCATTCAGACTTGCCAGATCGATGGGATTCGATAATATCAACATGGATCTGATCGTTGGACTTCCGGGAGAGGGACCCGAGGAGGTCGACCGGACCATGTGCGCGCTGGAGCGGCTGGACCCGGATGACATCACGGTGCATGCGCTCGCACTGAAACGGGCAGCGCGGCTGGCGCTTCATATGGATGAGTATGAGCCCATTTCCTTCAGGGCGTCAGATGAGATAATGGAGCGTACGCATCAGACCTGCCAGAGACTGGGGATGACGCCGTACTACCTGTACAGACAGAAAAACATGGCCGGAAATTTTGAAAATGTCGGTTATGCAAAGCCCGGACATGCGGGGCTTTACAATATTCTGATTATGGAGGAGGTTCAGAGCATTCTGGCGCTTGGCGCTTCGGGGTCAACCAAGGTGATTTATCCCGGCGGACGGATCGAGCGGATTGAGAATGTCAAGGATGTGAGAAGTTATCTTGACAGAATCGATGAAATGATTCAGAGAAAGGCTGTCCTGCGCTGACATCCAGCAGAACAGTCTGTTGCAGAGCTGTTTCTTGTACAGACGGCCGGACTGGCGTATGATCAGCTTTCATGGAAGAGATCTGTGGCTGAGGTCATGTCGCCGAGGAGGGCATTCGTCAGTCCGGATGTATCCACGATCTGCCAGCCGCTTTTGCTGTTCTCCAGTCGGATGCTGACAGGAACAGTTTTTGGGTCCGCGTTCTCCTCAAGGGCTTCTCTCAGAAGCGAGATGCTTTTACTGGAGAGAGCTGAATCATCGGCCGTGATGGAGTCCGTTGTTTTCGCATAGGCGATAAGCTTCTGACGGTACGAGGAAAGCACGGAGGACATGTTGACAACTGTGACCTGAATGGAAGCCTGTGCGACGCTGCCTTCTGTCCGCACCTCATCAATTGTGTATTTGAATACACTTGCAGCCTTCTGATAATACAGGTCACCCAGCTGTTCGCTGTCCTGTGAGGAGGTCTGGAAGAGGTTCGGAGAATTCAGTTCTGCTGCCCATTCCTGAGGGGACATGGTCTTGTAGCGGTCGAGGTAAACGGAGAGAACGTCGTCTGGGCTCAAAAGGTCCGGATCATTCAGTTTTTCAATCAGTCCGCCCGTCAGGAGCGTGCGGAGAGCATTGTCAGAGACAACCGTCCAGTTTCCTTTGCTTTTTGTGAGATGGAGCGTTTCCCTGGTCGCTGTCTTCTGAAAGCTTCCGTCAGAGAGAGCGTTTTTCATCAGGGTAAAGACCTTATCTTCCTGCCCGACACTGGAGAGAGTGTCTTCATTGTGATTTTCAGTGGACGTATCGGAAAATTTTTCGTTATATTCCTGGCGAAGCTGCGTTTCCCGGATCGCCCTGGCAAGTGCATCCGCATCAAAGCCGGTCGCCTCCACATCAACCGCAGCAGATTCACCGTCGATGTGACTGTCCAGAATGCGGAAAGAAAACCCGGAGAAATAGGCGCGAAGCGCTTCTCTGCCGGTATCAGACAGATCAGAGAAGGAGGCGCTCTGAGCGCCGGAGGCAGATGGCGCAAAAAGGTCAGCGGCATCCTTGCTGTCCAGCTGCTCGATCAGCGCGAGACTGTCCCGGACAGCCTTCTCAGGTGCGTTCAGCCGATGGACATGCCGGGCAATACCGATACAGACAAGCACAGCCGCCGTACAGGTACATAAAACGGCAGGTATTAATTTGTTTTTTTTCAGTATTTTCATGAAAACATTGTACTGAATGAATATTGGAAAGTCAATATCGATAAACGTAGATATAATAATTGACTGTTCACGTTTCTGTCACAGATCCGCCGTAAGATGGGAACGGATCAGGCTCGTATACACGGAGCCGAAGACTGAATGAAGATTAAAGGCAGGTCCATGTCGATGAAGAAGGCAATTGTCACACTTGTAATCGTAGCTGCTGTCGCGGGAACCGGATACGGGCTCTACAGAACAGGAAAGCTTCAGACATTTACGAACGATTATCTTGGAAAGGTGATCCCGGCCCTCAGCAGGGAAGAGGAAACGGAAAGTACGGGAGGCAGGATCTCCTCCACGGACCCGAACGCCGTCTATCTTGACAGCGTGCGGACACTGGCGAATCTGGGAAGCGGGGATGGTCTGATTGAGAAGTTCTCCGGGAAGGTTGAACCGCAGGAGACCAAGAAGTACAGCATCGCCAGCGGGCGGAAGGTAGCGGAGACCTATGTTCAGGAAGGCGATGAGGTCAAAAAGGGTGACAAGCTCTTCCGGTATGATACTGAATCGATGAAGGACAAGCTGGAACAGGCGAAGATTGACCTCGAACGGCTTCAGAATTCGGTCGACGTGTCGGAAGCGAAGGCAAAGGAGCTGGAGAAACAGCTAGCGGCTGCCAATACGCCGGAAAAAAAGCTGCAGGCGCTGGAGGAACAGAACAACCTCAAACAGCAGAAGCTTGAGCTCAAGTCCAAGCAGGCTAAGATCGACAGCATCAATGAACAGATTGAAAACTCAACGGTGACCTCGGACATCGACGGAGTTGTCAAGTCGATCAATGAAAGTGCTGCTTCCGGGGATTCGGATTCACAGGATTATTCAACTGATTCCGGAAACTCCTCGGCTTACATGACGCTTCTCAAGGTCGGAACCTACCGGATCGAGGCGTCATGCAATGAGCAGAATATCGGATCGATCTATGTCGGAGAACAGGTCCTGGTGCATTCCCGGGTGGATGCGTCCACCATCTGGAAGGGCGCGATTTCGCAGATCAAGACCGATCAGGGCAGTGACAATAGCGCCGGCAGCAATTCCGGATACTCGGACCAGGATAGCAGCGGCAGCGGCTCCACCAACTACCCGTTTTATGTGGAACTGGATTCCTCTGACGGCCTGATGCTCGGACAGCATGTCTATATCGAACAGGATCTCGGACAGGCTGACCGGAAGCCAGGGATCTGGCTTGATGATTACTATTTTGTCAAGGATTCCGACGGTAGTGCCTATGTCTGGGCAGCATCAGACGATAACACGCTTGAAAAGCGGAAGGTAGAGCTGGGGGAGGAAGACAAGGACCAGCAGAAAACCGAGGTAAAGAGTGGCCTTGATGCGGATGATTATATTTGTCAGCCATCGGACAGCCTGAAAGAGGGGATGCCGGTTGCCTATAATGATGATACGGCTACAGGCGAGGTGAACCTGAACGAGGAAGGCACCTCAGAGACGGAGACACTGCCAGAAGGTGTCATAGGTGGAGCCGGGAGTCCATTTATAGGGGACGGTGCGAATCTTGATCTTTCCGGGACAGAGTCCTGGACGGAGGGAACAGAGGTGTACGATGCCGACAGCGAGGAGACAGAGGTTCCCATGGTTCCGATTGATCAGTCGTCGGAGGCTCCGATTGCGGATGATTCAGCGGACAGCGATGGGATAAACTGAGCGGAGGCATTCAATTGATCCTGAAGTTAGAACATATCAACAAGGCCTACCATACAGGCAAGCTGGATGTCCCTGTGCTCCACGATGTATCGCTCCATGTAGAAAAGGGAGAGTATGTCGCCATCATGGGACCTTCCGGCAGCGGGAAATCAACCCTCATGAATATCATCGGCTGCCTGGATCGACCCGATTCAGGGACATATGAACTCAATGGGGAGGATGTGCTTGGAAAGGATGACAATGCGCTCGCGAAAATCAGGCTCATGAACCTGGGGTTTGTTTTCCAGAATTTTCAGCTCCTTGCAAGGGAGACGGCGCTTGAGAATGTTGCCCTTCCGCTTGTCTATGCCAAGGTGCCGAAAAAGGAACGCAGGGAAAGAGCACGCGAGGCGCTGGAGAAGGTCGGACTGGGCGACAGGGTTGCATTCACCCCGGGGCAGCTTTCAGGCGGTCAGAAGCAGAGGGTTGCAATCGCCCGGGCGATGGTGAACCGCCCGGGGATCCTCCTGGCGGACGAGCCGACCGGCGCCCTGGACTCTCATTCCAGCCTCCAGATCATGGAGCTGTTCCAGCAGCTGAATGAGGAAGGGGTCACCGTGATCATGATCACGCATTCACCTGATATTGCAGCCTATGCGAGAAGAGTCTGCGATATTTTTGACGGTGTAATCTCAGAGCGGAACGGGCAGGTCAATGCGGCACAGCAGGCGGAGCGGAAAGCGGAGGCAGAAGCTGAGGAAGCGCTTGCCAGAATGAGGCAGCGCTCTGCAGAACGGCTCAGACACGGCTCTTTGACAAAGGAGGAGCCATCATGAAGGTGAAGGGACTGATCATTTCCATCACGGCCGGAACGGCGCTGATTGTCGGAACGGCTTACGGAATCGGGATGGGTATGAAGAAAAAGGCTCAGCCGGTCGAGGTTGTATCGGTTCCGAGTGTCAATGAGGCTTCAATGGGAGGCATGGGAGCAACCAGCACACTGTACGGAACCATTATCTCAAAGGATACACAGTCCGTGGAGCTTGATACGTCGCATACCATCAGGAAGGTTTATGTAAAACAGGGGGACAAGGTCAAAAAGGGCGATAAGCTGATGACCTATGACATGGATCTTGACAAGCTCAAGCGTGAAGCACAGGATCTGACAAGGCAGGGACTTGAGCTGACGCTGACCAGCATGCAGAAGGATCTGGCGACGATGCAGAGCGGCAGACTCCCGGCTAACTACGGGAGCGGGAATGAATATCAGTTTTTCAACGGGGCTGATACATCGGATTCAGATGAAGACGATGACAGCGCTGATGTGGAGAACGAAGACAGTACGCTGACGCAGGCAGCAGACACAGCCGTTTCCGATCAGGGACAGGCTGTGGATTCTTCTGCAGACAGCAGTCAGAACGGAGAAGCTTCCGGCAGTGCACAGGCACAGAATCCGGCGGCAGAGAATCCCGAAGAAGCGTCCGGAGATGACGGAACGGTTGTCTCCGGCGGCAGTGAAGACACCGGCAACCAGGTCATCATTGACCCGGGGAACGAGGGCAGCGATGATTTGCCGGGGGATGGACAGACAGTCATTCAGGATGACGGTGACGGCACACAGGAGGCAGATCCGGATACACTGACCGCGGTCAACACCTTCCTTTCTGACGTGAACCGCCTGACTGGCCTGGCAAATGAAGGCTTTGACAATCTTTCATCAGACGCCGCTACCACAGTCTTTCAGGAGGCGTTTGAGCTGTTTCGCTCAAAACTGGCCGACAGCGGCGAAACAACCGTGACAGACTTTTTCGGGGCATCAAGGACGGTGACGGCTTATGCTGTGAAAAGCCGCGTAGCGGCGATGACGGGCAGTGCGACGGCAACGGTTCTCCAGCAGGCCTATGACAGGCTCTGCGTCTATCAGTTCATCAATGCGGTCCGGCAGATTTTCCCGGGACAGATGAACCCGTCCGGAGCCTACGACTCGGCAGCTGTCAGCGCGGTCTCTGAAAAAATACATGCGGCGGCGGATGCCTGGTATCAGCTGCAGAGCAGTGCGTGTACGGTAGATGAAAGCGGTAATATCGTTTTTTCAACAGAGTTTTCGGCACTCAATGACCCTTCATTTGGCGATCAGAGCTACGGGGCATATTTCACCGGTCTGATTCAGACATTGAACCTGAATGGGCAGACGTTATTCCCGGAGAACCCGATCCAGCAGACAGAGATGGAGATGACAGAACCAGGTTTTCCTGGTGACGATGGCGGTGACGACGGTGGAACGACCGCTCAGGAGCTTCAGCAGGCGATCGAACAGCAGAAAAAGGACATTGTCGAGTGCCAACTTCAGATTCGGGAAGCGGACCTGGCGATCAAGGAATATGACGCAAATCTCCAGAACGAGACGGTCACAGCCACGATGGATGGAATTGTGAAGCAGGCAGGAACAACAACGGAGCAGCCATCTTCTGGCGGGTTCATTGTCATCACCGGGAAGGCTGGCATGTATGTCCAGGGAACGCTGAGCGAGCGGTCACTCGACAGTCTGAAGGTCGGAGATATGATTTCAGGAACCTCATGGGATACCGGAAGTACATTTTCAGCGAAAATTACGGAGATCTCCCAGTATCCGTCCGACTCCGGAAGCAACCTGTACTACTATGATTCGACGAATGACCAGAATTCTTCCCAGTATCCGTTCCTGGCGTATATTGACGATGCAGATGGGCTGACAGCGGGATCGACGGTCGAGCTGAGCGTGACATCCCAGGATACAGAATCAGGCCTGATGCTTCCTCCTTATCTGATCCGAACGGACTCCGCTGGAAAGAGTTTCTGCTATGTGCGCGGAAAAGACGGAAAGCTTGCGAGAAAATATGTGAAGACCAAGGATACGGGGTATGGGATCACGATGATTCTGTCCGGACTCAGCTCGGATGATTTCATAGCCTTCCCATATGGAGACGATGTGAAGGACGGCGCACCGACGAAAGAAGTCGAGACGCTGAGCGCAGTCAGCGGAAGCTACTATGGCGTCGGCTGAAGGAGTGTGAAATACATGCTTGAGAATATCAGACTTGCATTCCGGGGAATCGCTTCGCACAAGATGCGTTCGTTTCTTACCATGCTTGGGATTATCATCGGAATTGCGTCCATCATGTCGATTGTATCCACGATCAAGGGGACAAATGACGCGCTGCGCGATAAGCTGGTGGGCTCGGGAAACAACACGGTGAAGGTCAGCCTTTCTTCCGGAGGTCAGGAGCTGAGCATCTATGATGCATCCTCAGTGCCGCAGAATGTGCAGCCGATTGCTGACGAGACCAGGCAGAAGATCGCGGATCTGAAGACGGTGAAGCAGGTCACCCTCTACAATAAACGGTTTGTGACGGACAGCTCCGTATTCTATGGAGACAATTCTGTCAGTCAGTTCAATATGTACGGTGTGGACGATGTCTACTTTGAGACCGTCGGGTACCGCCTGAAAACCGGGAGGGTATTCCTGGAGAGCGACTATACTTTGTTCAGGAAGGTGATGATTCTCGATCAGGTTGCTTCTCAGAAGCTGTTTCCGGATACGGATCCGCTCGGGAAAACGGTCGAGTTCATGGGGCAGCCATTTACAGTGATCGGCGTCATGTATGAGCCGGACGACTACGAACCCGATATTCAGACAGTGGAGGATTATTACAACAACCAGGACAACTCAAACGGACTGTTTTTTATTCCGAAGGCGGACTGGCCGATCGTATTCAATTACGATGAACCGGAAAATGTGATCGTGAAGGCAACCTCAACGGATGATATGACGACTGCCGGAGGGGCAGCAGCCAAGATCCTGAATCAGACGATCACCAGCACATCCGATGACACGCCAAAGTACCAGGCGGAGGATTTGCTCGGGATTGTCAAGAGTCAGCAGAAGCTTACAGCCGCAGCGAACATGCAGCTGATCTGGATCGCGGGGATATCGCTCCTGGTCGGCGCAATCGGCGTCATGAATATCATGCTCGTCTCTGTTACAGAGCGGACGGCGGAGATCGGCCTGAAGAAAGCCATCGGTGCAAGGCAGAGTGCCATCCTTGGACAATTTCTGACAGAGGCAGCTGTGCTGACAACGATGGGCGGTCTGATCGGCGTCGGAGTTGGTGTCCTGCTTTCCTACCTGATCAACCGCTTTTCCGGCATCCCGGTCGCGATTTCCATCCCGTGGTCGGCAGGTGCTGTTCTGATTTCCATGCTGATCGGTGTCATATCCGGCCTTCTGCCTGCTCAGAAAGCAGCCAGAATGGATCCGATCAATGCGCTGAGACGGGAGTGAAAACCTTATGCGGCAATTGCGCATAGAATGGCCGAGGAACCTGTACCGCGCAGAACCTGTATATGGAGACTGTGGGTGGAAACTGTGCGTGGAGACCGTGGAGACTGTGGGTGGAAACTGGGTTGAAACTGTGTGGAAACTGTACAAGAAACTGGTTGCACAGTAAAGAAAACAATGATAAACTGAGAAAGTTGCGAAAAAAGCACGCATGCGGATTCTGCGAAGGGTGCCCATCCGGGCTTTCACAGACCTGAAACGTGCGGAAGAACAAAACCAAAGGAGATATGACATGAGTGTACTTTCTATGAAGCAGCTGCTGGAAGCAGGCGTTCACTTCGGACATCAGACAAGAAGATGGAACCCCAAGATGGCTCCGTATATCTATACAGAGCGCAACGGCATCTATATCATCGACCTTCAGAAGACGGTCGGCATGATCGATGACGCATACAATGCTGTCGGAGACATCGTTGCAAACGGGGGAAGCATCCTATTTGTCGGAACCAAGAAGCAGGCGCAGGACTCCATCAAGGCAGAGGCTGAGAGATGCGGAGAGTTCTATGTCAATGAGAGATGGCTCGGCGGTATGCTGACCAACTTCAAGACCATTCAGAGCCGCATCAAGCGCATGAAGGACATCAAGAAGATGGAAGAGGACGGGACATTCGATGTCCTGCCGAAGAAGGAAGTCATCAAGCTGAAGAAGGAGCTTGACAAGCTGGAGAGGAACCTCGGCGGCATCGAGGAGATGAAGAAGCTTCCGGATGCGATCTTCATCGTCGATCTGAAGAAGGAGAGAATCTGCGTCGAGGAGGCTCACGCGCTGGGTATTCCGCTGATCGGTATCTGCGATACCAACTGCGATCCGGAGGACCTTGATTATGTCATCCCGGGCAATGACGATGCAATCCGCGCCGTCAAGCTGATCGTTTCCAAGATGGCGGACGCAGTCATTGAGGCGCGCCAGGGCATGGAGCAGGCTGAGGGTGAGTCGACTGAGGCTGAGGAAGAGGCAGCACCGGTTGATGCAGTAGCAGCCGAGTAAGGGATGCCTTTGATCATTAATTTCAAAATGAACAGGTGCGGGAGTCCCGCGTACTTCCGCACTTCATACTGAAGGAGGATATATATGGCTATCACAGCTGCTCTGGTAAGAGAACTGAGAGAAGAGACTGGTTCCGGTATGATGGACTGCAAGAAGGCGCTCGTCGCAACGAATGGCGACAAGGAGGCAGCAATTGAGTGGCTCCGCAAGAAGGGACTTGCAACTGCGGAGAAGAAGTCTGGAAGAATTGCTTCCGAAGGTCTTTCCATGATCGTTCTCTCTGAGGATGCAAAGAAGGGTGTTGCGGTCGAGGTCAACTCCGAGACCGACTTCGTTGCTCAGAATGAGAAGTTCAGAAACTATGTCAAGACTGTTGCGGACCAGGCTCTTGACACAAAGGCTGCAGATATTGATGCATTTCTTGCTGAGACCAGCAAGGCAGATCCGACAAAGACGGTTGCAGAGTACAATGCAAGCATGATCGCCGTCATCGGTGAGAATCTGAAGATCCGCCGCTTCCAGCAGCTTGAAGAGCAGAATGGCTTTGTCACCGGCTACACGCATATGAACGGCAAGATTGTCGTTCTGGTCGATGTTGAGTCTGATGTGGACAACGAAGCTGTCCGTGAGATGGGCAAGAACATCGCAATGCAGATCGCAGCCCTGAATCCGAAATATACTAGCGATGCAGAGGTTCCGCAGGATTACAAGGATCATGAGATTGCAATCCTGACAGAGCAGACAAAGAATGATCCGAAGATGGCAGGAAAGCCGGAGAAGGTCATCAGCGGTGCGGTTATGGGCCGTCTGAAAAAAGAGCTCAAGGAAATCTGCCTGCTTGATCAGGAGTATGTCAAGGCGGAGGATGGTAAGCAGTCTGTTGCACAGTATGTCGCTTCTGTGGCGAAAGCTCAGAACGCAAAGATCAACATCAAGGGCTTTGTTCGTTTTGAGACCGGCGAGGGGCTGGAGAAGAAGAACGAGGACTTTGCAGCAGAGGTTGCTGCACAGCTCCAGAAGTAATAACTGCATTGTAAGGACTTGAAGTAAGGAAAGGGGATGCGCGTGGTATATGGATACCATGCAGTATCCCCTTTTTTAGGAAGGCGACCGCTCATCATCGGGTGCGGAGCACGAGATGAAGGCGGAGGCGCCGTATCGGGCAGAGCAGATTCCCTCTGTCCTGCCCGAATCAGATTATTATCAGATTATTATATGATTCGAGTCTGTAGCAGACGGAACAGGATGACTTGAATCACCAGAATAAAGGGGACACCGATGGAGAACTTCGGTTTTCTCGTCTTATGATGAAAGAGGTACATGCCTGCCAGGGCCCCGATGCTGCCGCCGGCAGCGGCCAGGATGAGCAGTGTTTTCTCCGGAATCCGCCACTGATTGTGGACGGCTTTGTACTTGTCGGCGCCGTAGACAATCAACGTGATGACATTGAGCACAATCAGATACAGGGTCGCAGCAGCATCCATATAGAAAAACCTCCTATCATATACAGGTACGCAGCCCGCTGATCCGATGATTCCCGGCTGCCATTCAGACATGATGATACAGCGTTTGTCTGACAGGGAAAAGAGGGAGCTTGATTTTCTGCTGCGGGGGCAGGTATAATTGTCGCAGGATTTTATGAAGAAAAAGGAGGCGGAATGATGAAGGTTGTATCGACAGAGAAGGCACCGGCGGCAATCGGCCCGTATTCCCAGGGAATCGTGACCGGAGGACTCGTATTTGTGTCCGGACAGACACCGATTGATCCGCAGACAGGAAAGTTCGCGGAGGATATCGCTGCGCAGGCTGAGCAGAGCTGCAGGAATGTCGGAGAGATTCTGAAGGCAGCTGGAAGCGGCTTTGAGAAGGTTGTCAAGACAACCTGCTTCCTTGCAGACATTAAGGATTTCAAGGCATTCAACGAAGTCTATGCGAAGTATTTTGTTTCGAAGCCGGCACGCAGCTGTGTAGCTGTGAAGGACCTCCCGCTTGGTGTAGGGTGCGAGATCGAGGCCGTCGCAGAAGTTTGATAAAGTGATCAGACAGAAGGACAGAGGTGTCCCCGGAGAAGCGATTTTCCGGGGACTTTTTTCGGAATGTCATTCGCAAAAAATTCGTAAATAAGATCAAGTGTGGATATATTTGTTCAGATGAGTTATGATATGGAAAACAGAACATGAAAATCCCGGAAAGGATTGGAGGATATCAGCATGAAAAAGATACTGTTTGTGGCATCGGAGGGCGTGCCGTTTATCAAGACAGGCGGCCTTGCCGATGTGGTTGGATCGCTGCCGAAGTGTTTCGACAAGGAGAAGTATGACTGCCGCGTGATCCTGCCGAAGTATATGTGTATGAGACAGGAGTGGAAGGATAAGATGCAGTATCTGACCCACTTCTACATGGATCTGTCTTGGAGAAGCCAGTATGTCGGTATCCTGGAGATGGAATACCAGGGCGTACATTTCTACTTCATTGACAACGAGTACTACTTTGCAGGGCCAAAGCCCTATGGGAATATCTATCAGGATGTGGAGAAGTTCGCGTTCTTCTCAAGGGCGGCTCTCTCCGCACTTCCGGTCATCGGATTCCAGCCGGATATTGTCCACTGCCATGACTGGCAGACGGGACTTGTTCCGGTCTACCTGAAGGACAGCTTCCATCAGGGCGATTTCTACCGGAACATGAAGTCGGTCATGACCATTCACAACCTGAAGTTTCAGGGAGTCTGGGACGTGAAGACCATTCAGGATATCACAGGGCTTGACAAGTCCTATTTTACGCCGGACAAGCTGGAGGCATACGGGGATGCCAATTATCTGAAGGGCGGTATTGTCTACGCGGACTGGATCACGACGGTGTCCAGAACCTATGCAGAGGAGATTAAGACGCCATTCTATGGGGAACGACTGGATGGACTGATGCGTGCGCGCTCCAACTGTCTGAGCGGAATTGTGAACGGAATTGACTATGATGAGTACAATCCGGAGACCGATCAGTTTATCGAGCAGCCCTATAATGCAAGAAATTTCCGCAAGGAGAAGATTAAGAACAAGAGGGCACTGCAGCGGGAGCTGGGGCTTGAGCAGGACGATCGGAAGTTTATGATCGGCATTGTTTCAAGACTGACAGACCAGAAGGGCTTTGACCTGATTGCGTACATGATGGATGAGATCTGCCAGCAGGATCTGCAGATTGTCGTGCTTGGAACAGGTGAGGAACGATATGAGAATATGTTCCGTCATTTCGCGTGGAAATACCAGGGAAAGGTCTCGGCAAACATATATTATTCTGAGGCGATGAGCCACAAGATCTATGCATCCTGCGATGCATTCCTGATGCCGTCCCTGTTCGAACCGTGCGGACTCAGCCAGCTGATGAGCCTTCGCTATGGGACTATCCCGATTGTCAGGGAAACGGGTGGATTGAAGGATACAGTGGAGCCCTACAATGAATACGAGTCGACCGGAACCGGATTCTCATTTGCAAACTATAATGCACATGAGATGCTTGGCACAATCAAGTACGCGATGGATGTCTTCTATAACCGCAGAAGAGAGTGGAACAAGATGATTGACCGCGCGATGGCGAAGGATTTTTCATGGAAGACTTCTGCAAAACAGTATGAGGAGCTGTACGATCATCTGCTGGGCTGGTAAGCAGGAGCAAGAAGAAGGAATAAAAAGAAGGAAAAATAGTAGAAGAGGGGCAGCGGGAAAATCCCGTTGCCCCTCTTCTTTCTTGACGCCTTGGTTGTCCTGTGATATATTTTTTTAATTCCAAGTAAAATACTAGGATTAAAATATCGGAGGAAAGAACAAGCATGAAATTATCCACGAAGGGCAGGTATGGCCTTCGGGCTATGATTGATCTTGCATCTCATATGGATGAGGAGACGGTCTCTTTGAGCAGTATTGCCCGAAGGGAGTGCATCTCGGAGTCCTACCTGGAACAGCTGGCATCGTCGCTGAAGAAAGCCGGGCTTGTCACATCGAGCAGAGGAGCGCAGGGGGGCTACAGGCTTGGACGGGATGCTTCTGAAATCTCGGTAGGGGATGTGCTGAGGGCCTGTGAGGGCAGCACAGATGCAGTCTCCTGTCCGGGACTGAAGTCGGAGTCGGCCGGGAAGGAGAGCGGCTGTGCAGGGGCCGAGATGTGCGTGTCAAAGTATGTATGGGAGAAAATCAACACGGCGATCACGGATACGGTCGATGGCATCTACCTGTCTGAGCTTGTCAAAGAATCGAGAAAAGCACGAACCGGTCATCCGGACGAGCTGCCTGGCTGTGCTGCAGGAGGAAAGAGATGAGCGGGGATAAACCGGAATTCATCTATCTGGACAATGCGGCAACAACAAGGATGCTGCCCGAGGCAGTCTCGGCCATGCTGCCGTTTTTGACAGAAACCTATGGCAATGCTTCTGCTGTGTATGAGGCAGGACAGATCTGCCGCGGTGCAGTCATGCGGTCCAGAAAGACAATTGCAGATCTGATCGGGGCGGACAGGGATGAAGTCTTTTTTACATCCGGAGGAAGCGAGGCGGACAACTGGGCGCTCAAGGGTGTGTTTGAACTGACGCTGGACAAAGGCGGAGACAGACCGCCGCATATCATCACGACGGCAATTGAGCATCACGCTGTCCTGCACACCTGTGAGTGGCTGAAGAAACAGGGGGCGGAGGTCACGTTCATTCAGCCGGACAAGGAAGGGTTTATCGATCCGGAGGATGTAGAGCGGGCAATCCGGAAAGAGACGGTGCTGATCTCCGTGATGTTTGCAAACAATGAAATCGGCACAGTAGAGCCGATTGCCAGAATCGGACAGATCGCACACGATCACGGCATCCTGTTTCACACAGACGCTGTCCAGGCATATGGACAGATCCCGGTGAGCGTGCGGGACATGGGCATTGACCTGCTTTCTGCCAGCAGCCATAAGCTCTATGGCCCGAAGGGGGTGGGCTTTCTTTATATCAGGAGGGGCATTCAGCTGCCGTCTTTCATTCACGGGGGCGGACAGGAGCGTGGAAAACGCGCCGGAACCGAGAACGTTCCGGGAATCGTTGGTTTCGCAAAGGCGGCGGAGGCTGCAGACGGGCGGATGAAAGACCGGATGGAGCATGAAAGATGCCTTCGAAATCTGTTGATCAGGCAGATCATGGCCAGAATTCCGGGAACGCTTCTGAATGGACCGGCTGCAGCGGAGAATGAGGGCTTCTCTGAAATAAGAAGGCTGCCCGGCAACGCAAATTTCTGCTTTGAAGGAGTGGACGGAGAGGCACTGCTGGCTTTGCTTGATATGCAGGGAATTTGTGCTTCATCCGGGAGTGCGTGCTCCGCCGGTTCGCTGGATCCCTCTCATGTTCTGCTTGCGGTCGGAAGAAATCATGCACAGGCAAGAAGCAGTGTGCGGTTTAGCATCGGCGCGTTTAATACGGAGGAGGAGATCACGCAGACAGCGAGAATTCTCGAGCAGGATGTCCGGAAACTTCGGGCATATACTTGATTTTTCGGAAAAGTGAATGTAGAATATTTAACAGGTTGAGCGCCGTGGACTGCTTGCGGTTATGATGGCGGCTCGACGGAAAACTTATAGTTTTACTTTATCCAGGAGGATTAAATTATGGCAGTAAGAGTTGCAATCAATGGCTTTGGCCGTATTGGACGCCTTGCATTCCGTCAGATGTTCCAGGCACCGGGTTATGATGTTGTCGCAATCAACGATCTGACCAGCCCGGAGATGCTTGCTTATCTTCTTAAGTATGATACAACTCATGGTCATTATGAGGGCACTGTTGAGTCTACCGATCATTCCATCATTGTCAACGGCAAGGAGATCGAGATCTACAAGGAGAAGGACGCAAAGGATCTTCCGTGGGGTGAGCTGAAGATCGATGTTGTTCTGGAGTGCACCGGCTTCTACACCAGCAAGGCAAAGGCTCAGGCTCACATCGATGCAGGTGCTCGCAAGGTTGTCATCTCTGCTCCGGCAGGCAATGACCTTCCGACCATTGTCTTCAATGTCAACCACAAGACCCTGAAGGCTTCCGATACCATCATCTCCGCAGCTTCCTGCACAACCAACTGCCTTGCACCGATGGCAAAGGCTCTGAACGATCTGGCACCGATTGAGTCCGGATTCATGACCACCGTTCACGCTTACACCGGTGATCAGATGGTTCTTGACGGACCGCAGAGAAAGGGCAACCTTCGCCGCAGCCGTGCAGCAGCTCAGAACATTGTTCCGGCTTCCTCCGGCGCAGCTAAGGCAATCGGCCTGGTTATCCCGGAGCTGAACGGAAAGCTGAACGGCGCAGCTCAGCGTGTACCGGTCGCTACAGGATCCACCACCATCCTTGACGCTGTTGTCGACGGAGTGGTTTCTGCAGATGATGTCAATGCTCAGATGAAGAAGGAGTCCACCGAGTCCTTCGAGTACAACACCGATGAGATCGTTTCTTCCGATATCATCAACAGCAAGGCTGGTTCCATCTTTGATGCAACCCAGACAAAGGTTCTTGATATGGGCAACGGCAAGACACTTGTTCAGGTTGTTTCCTGGTATGACAACGAGAATTCCTACACCAGCCAGATGGTTCGTACCATCAAGTACTTCTCTGAGCTTCAGTAATTGGATCTCAACTGAATTACGATAAGACCTGAGGAGGTCCGGTCTGAAAGGACCGGACCTTTTCTTCGGTTTTGAGAAAGAACATGACAGGACACAGGCCATGGACCTGTTTTCTTTGGGAGAAGGACATTCAATGGGGAAGACAGGGAAGCCTGCTGGCCTGGTATTCAAAAAGGAGGCATACTGACATGCTGAAAAAGAAGACCGTTGATGACATCAACGTAAAAGGCAAGAGAGTTCTGGTTCGCTGCGACTTCAACGTTCCGCTGAAGGATGGCAAGATCACGGACGAGAACCGTCTGGTAGCAGCACTTCCGACAATCAAGAAGCTGATTGCAGACGGTGGAAGGGTCATCCTTTGCTCTCATCTTGGAAAACCGAAGGGAGTTGCGGATCCGAAGCTTTCCCTGGCTCCGGTTGCTGCGCGTCTGAGCGAGCTGCTCGGACAGGAGGTAAAGTTTGCAGCGGACGATAATGTTGTCGGACCGAATGCAAAGGCTGCTGTTGAAGCGATGAAGGACGGGGATGTAATTCTGCTTCAGAACACCCGCTACAGAGCAGAGGAGACCAAGAACGGGGAGGAGTTCTCCAAGGAGCTTGCTTCCCTGGCAGATGTTTTTGTCAATGACGCTTTTGGTACTGCTCACAGAGCCCATTGCTCCAATGTCGGTGTCACGAAGTATATCAAGGGTGACTGCGTTGTCGGCTATCTGATGCAGAAGGAAATCAAGTATCTCAGCAACGCTGTCGACGATCCGAAGCGCCCGTTTGTTGCGATTCTTGGCGGTGCAAAGGTTGCTGATAAGCTGAACGTCATCTCCAACCTGCTTGAGAAGTGCGATACGCTGATCATCGGCGGCGGCATGGCGTATACCTTCCTGAAGGCAAAGGGCTACGAGGTCGGAACCTCCCTGCTCGATGAGACGAAGGTTGATTACTGCAAGGAGATGATTGAGAAGGCGCAGAAGCTTGGCAAGAAGCTCCTTCTTCCAGTCGATGCGGTTGTGACTGATCATTTCCCGGAGCCGATCGATGCGGAGATTGAGACTGCGGTTGTCGATGCGGACAAGATTCCGGCTGACAAGATGGGCATGGATATCGGACCGAAGACGGTTGCTCTCTATACAGACGCTGTGAAGACTGCAAAGACGGTTGTCTGGAACGGACCGATGGGTGTGTTCGAGAACCCGACTCTTGCAAAGGGAACAAAGGCAGTTGCGGCAGCACTTGCAGAGACAGATGCCGTCACCATCATCGGCGGCGGCGACTCTGCGGCAGCCGTCAACCAGCTTGGCTATGGCAGCAAGATGACGCATATCTCCACCGGCGGCGGAGCTTCCCTTGAGTTCCTGGAGGGGAAGGACCTCCCGGGCGTTGTCGCTGCTGACGATGCAGAGTAATCAATAGAAGATCATTCGAAGCGAAAGACATTTGATTGAAGTAAAAGGAGATTAAAAATCCATGGCTAGAAAGAAGATTATTGCCGGCAACTGGAAGATGAACATGACTCCGACCGAGGCGAAGGCTCTGGTGGAGACCCTGAAGCCGCTTGTTGCCGGAGCTGACACCGATGTTGTTTACTGCGTACCGGCAGTTGATATTGTCCCGGTTGTCGAGGCTGTGAAGGGGACGAACGTCACGGTCGGCGCTGAGAATATGTATATCGAGGAGAAGGGAGCCTTCACCGGTGAGATTTCCCCGAACATGCTTGTCGATGCGGGCTGCAAGTGGGTCATCATCGGACATTCCGAGAGACGTCAGTACTTCAACGAGACAGATGAGTTCCTGAACAAGAAGGTTCTGAAGGCATTTGAGCATGGCCTGACACCGATCCTCTGCTGCGGCGAGACGCTCGAGCAGAGAGAAGCAGGCGTGACCCTCGACTGGATCCGCCTTCAGATCAAGTCTGACCTCCAGGGGGTGACAAAGGAGCAGGCGGCTTCCATGGTCATCGCTTACGAACCGATCTGGGCAATCGGAACCGGCAAGACCGCAACGGCTGACCAGGCTGAGGAGGTCTGCAAGGCAATCCGCGATACCATCGCGGAGATCTATGACACGGATACGGCTGAAAAGATCCGCATCCAGTACGGCGGATCGATGAAACCGTCCAACTGCAAGGAGCTGCTTGCAAAGCCGGATATCGATGGCGGCCTGATCGGCGGCGCATCCCTCAAGGCTGACTTTGCGGCAATTGTCAATTATAATAAGTAATACAGATATCTGACCATGAAGGGCAGGCCGTGAGGCCTGCCCTTTCATATGTCGGTGGAGTGACTGCCTGTGAGCCGGCGATTCCGTATGTGAAAGAGCCAGGTTGGCGGAATATGCCAAATAGCGCAAGTCTTTCTTGGAGGAGGAGAGTGGCAGGAGCACAGCGCCAGCACAGCACATGTAAAATGAACAGACCGGTGCATTTACAAGGAGCTTGGCAGTATGGTAAGATGACTGCGCTGGCCTGATCGCCAGAACTGATTGCAGATGAGTGACAACTGACTGGCAGCAGCCGGAACGGGTCAAACCGGCATCGGCAGGATGGAAAAGAGACATGGGAAAAGACGGAATGAATGTGGCGCTTCTCGGCCTTGGAACGGTCGGAAAGGGTGTCTACAAGGTAATGAAAACACAGCGGCCTGAGATGCCTCAGAAGCTGAACACGGTCCTGAATCTGAAAAAGATTCTGGTGCGGCATCCGGAGGCACATGTGAAGGATGTGGATGACCCTTCCATATTGACCAGTGACTATTCACAGATTGTGGATGATCCGGACATCGACATCGTCATCGAGCTGATCGGCGGCATTGAACCGGCCTGCACCTATATCCGGGACGCTCTCGAGGCGGGAAAAAGCGTTGTCACCGCGAACAAGGATCTGATTGCGGAGCGGGGCGGAGAGCTGATGGAGATCGCCGAGGAAAATCATGCGGAGCTGAGGTTTGAGGCTTCCGTAGCCGGCGGCATCCCGATCATATCCCCTCTGAAGAACAGCCTGTCCGCCAACGAGATCAGCGAGGTCATGGGAATCGTCAACGGGACGACAAACTTCATCCTGTCCAAGATGACCGATGAGGGGATGGACTATGAGCAGGCGCTGAGAGAGGCGACCGCGCTGGGCTATGCGGAGGCGGATCCGACCGCTGATGTCGAGGGGTATGACGCGGCCAGAAAGATGGCCATCATGGCGTCCATCGCGTTTCATTCCAGAGTCACCTTCCGGGATGTGTACACGGAGGGGATCACAAAAATCACAGCGCAGGACATCGCTTACGCAAAGACACTTGGCTGGGTCATCAAGCTGATTGGCCTCGCGACGAACGGGAAGGAAGGAATCGAGGTCCGGGTGCATCCGATGCTGATCCCACAGGCCCACCCGATCGCGACAGTGAACGGTTCCTACAATGCCGTCTATGTACGCGGCGATGCAGTGGGAGATGTCATGTTCTATGGCAGAGGAGCCGGTGAGATGCCGACAGCCAGCGCTGTGATGGGAGATGTCTTCTCTGTCGCACGTCACACGGTCTATCACTCCCAGGGAACGACAAGAGACAATGTGTACCGGAAGATTCCGATCCGAAGGATTGAGAACACGGTTTCCAGCTATTTCCTGAGAATGGAGGTAGAGGACAAGCCGGGCGTCCTGGCCACGATCGCCAGCATCTTTGGCAACAATTCCGTTTCTATTGAGCAGGTGATCCAGAAGGACAAAATCGGGACCAATGCGGAGCTTGTCATCATTACAAGCCCGGTTCGGGAGCGCCATATCAGGGATGCGCTGCTGATCATCAATTCAAGCAGCGTTGTGAAACGGGTTGCAAGCATGATCAGGGTGTATATCGATCAGAGAGAAGGAGAAATATCATGAGCAAGAGACCAACAGTACTGATGATCCTGGATGGATACGGACTGAATCCGCGGAAGGATCACAATGCAATCGCAGAAGCGAATACGCCTGTCATGGACAGACTGATGAAGGAATACCCATTTGTGCAGGGGCAGGCGTCCGGAGAGTATGTCGGACTTCCGGATGGACAGATGGGCAATTCAGAAGTCGGACACCTGAATATGGGAGCGGGCCGTATTGTATATCAGGATTTGACGAAGATTACGAAGGCGATCCGCGAGGGAACTTTCTTTGAGAATCCGGCGCTGAAGGGAGCCATGGAGAATGCAAAGAAGAATGACTCCTCCCTTCATCTGTACGGACTCGTTTCCGATGGTGGCGTTCACAGCCATATTTCTCATATTTTTGCGCTCCTGGAGATGGCAAAGAGGGAGGGACTGAAGAAGGTCTTTGTACACTGCTTCCTCGATGGACGTGACACGCCGCCGGATTCCGGAGCAGGATTTGTACAGCAGGTCCAGGATAAGATGAACGAGCTTGGTGTCGGCAAAATCGGCGTTGTCTCCGGTCGTTACTACGCGATGGACCGTGACAACAGATGGGACAGAGTTGAGAAGGCATACAGGGCCCTGACGCTGGGAGAGGGCGTGCCGGCTTCAAGCGGCGTGCAGGCAGTGAAGGATTCCTATGCAAATGGAGTGACCGATGAGTTCGTCGTCCCGGCGGTTGTGATGGAGGATGGCAAGCCGGTTACCACAATCAAGGATGGCGATTCGATCATCTTCTTCAATTTCCGTCCGGATCGTGCAAGAGAGCTGACCAGATGCTTCTGCATGGATGATTTCGATCAGTTTGACAGAGGACCGCGCAAGAAGGTTTACTACACCTGCTTCACCGACTATGATGTCACAATCCCGAACAAGCATGTCGCTTTCCCGAAGACGGAGATCAAGGAGACATTCGGGGAGTTCCTTGCACAGCACCATATGACCCAGGCCAGAATTGCCGAGACAGAGAAGTATGCACATGTGACCTTCTTCTTCAACGGCGGTGTGGAGGCTCCGAATCCGGGCGAGGACCGCATCCTGGTCAAGAGTCCGAAGGTTGCGACTTATGATCTTCAGCCGGAGATGAGCGCGCCGGAGGTCTGCGACAAGTTTGTCGACGCAATCAAGTCCGGAAAATATGATGTAATCATTACCAATTTCGCAAACCCGGATATGGTCGGACACACAGGCGTGGAGCCGGCCTGCATCAAGGCGATCGAGACGGTCGACAAGTGCGTCGGACGGGTTGTCGATGCTCTGCTCGAAGTGAACGGACAGATGTTTATCACGGCGGATCACGGCAACGCGGAGCAGCTTGTGGATTATGAGACGGGCGAGCCGCTCACATCCCATACGACAAACCCTGTTCCGTTTATTCTGGTCAACTATGATCCGGCTTATACGCTCAGAGAAGGCGGCGCGCTGTGCGATATCATCCCGACTCTGATCGAGATGATGGGCATGAAGCAGCCGGAGGAGATGACGGGAAAGAGTCTGCTTGTGAAGAAAAGCTAAGTGAATATCGTTGAATGGACGTTAAAGGGCAGTCTCCTGCGGGAGCTGCCCTTTTTCACATGGACACACAGAATCAGCTGAATTTTCACACCTTTGACACAGAAGCTTTTTAAGATAGGAAGTATCATTTGAATGCATGAAAGGAGCTTTCCAATGTACGATAAGAAGCTGAGAAACAAAAGAATCTCCGCAAGGGTGCTGGCGGCGATTCTGACCGCAGCAATGAGCGTGAGTGCAGCCCCGTATACATTTGCCGGCAGTATCCTCCAGGTCGGGACAGAGAAGCTGACAGAGGCAGACAGTCAGACAGAAACAGAGCAGCAGACGGAAGCTGACAAGCAGCAGGATGCATCTGCCGATGAGAAGGATTCGAAAAAAAACAGCTATCCGCAGCTTGAGACAACCGGGACACAGGACGGAAAGGTTACGGCGATTGATGTTTCGGATGTCGTCTCTGCATGCATGCCGTCCATTGTCACCATTTCAGAGAAGAGTGTACAGGAAGTCGAGGATTACTTTGGCGGGAAGCACAGTGTTGAGGAGGAGGGCGCTGCATCGGGATTTATTATTGCGCAGACCGGTGACGAGCTGCTGATTGCAACGAATAATCATGTTGTGGATAATGCGACGGATGTTACAGTTGCTTTTTCGGTTGACACAGACAATGAGGAGGACAAGGTCGTTGCAGCCAAGGTGAAAGGAGCGGATCCCTCGACGGACGTGGCAGTTGTCGCTGTTCAGCTGAGGGACATCAAGGAGGATGTGCTGAAGCAGCTGAAGGTTGCAGTCCTCGGTAACTCTGACAAGCTGAAGGTTGGGCAGACCGCCATTACGATCGGAAATACGCTTGGCCAGGGATTGACCGTGACATCAGGCATTGTCGCGGCACTGAACTGCAAGGTCGAGACGGACGAGGGAACCTGGACGGAGTTTCAGACAGATGGCGCCGCAAACCAGGGACAGAGCGGCGGAGCTGTATTGAATGCAAAGGGGGAAGTCATCGGGATCTTCAACGCCGGTTATCTGGAAGGAGACAATGTCGGGTATGCGGTTCCGATCAATACAGCGATTCCGGTTCTTCAGGACCTGATCAACCGCAAGACGAGGGATACGCTGGATGATTACGGATATCTCGGTATTACAGTGGCACCGGTGACAGACGAAGCCAGCCAGATGTATAATATCCCGAAGGGTGCTTATGTATACTCGGTTGAGAAGGGATCCGCCGCTGAGAAGGCAGGTCTTCAGAAGGGCGACGTCATCACAAAGTTTGACGGCCTGTCAATCGATTCCAGAGATACGCTTCTGAAGAAGATTCAGTATTATGCACCGGGCGAAAAGGTAGAAATTGCCTACCAGAGGGCTGATGGAAACAGTTACAACGAGAAGACAGTTGAGGTCACGCTTGGCGAGGCAACAGATGAGGTGAAAGCAGCCAGGAAGGCGCAGAACGCATCGGATTCCTCTGATTCCTCTTCTGACAGCTCTGACAAAGAGAACTCAGACGGAGACAAGTCTGACGGGCAGGACAAGGATGGATCATCAGGTGACACCGACGACGGATCTCAGACGCTCCCGCCGTCAGACAACAGTGATGGAGACGGAAGCATCACGATTCCATGGGGCAGCTTTTTCGGCGGGCAGGACGGAAATAGCAGTGGAAATGAGTTCGGTTATCCGTTTGGTGGGGGCTACGGAAACGGCTCTGGTTTCCCGTACAGCGGACAGGGCGGCAATGCTTCAGGTGCCGCCGGAAATGGAAGTGCAGAATTCTGAATGTGAGTTCTGGATCTGATTGCAGAAAAGACCGGGCAGCGGTAATATAGAAAAAGTGCGGGGCAGGAAATCCAGCGCCCCGCACTTTTTCTGATCACAGAATGTCTGCCGGAGGCTGAAGAATAAACCGTGAGAGAAGCTGACATACAGGCGGAGAAGCAGGTATGCGATGCAAAAAACAGCAATTGGAAGAAATTGCAGAGGCCAGGCAGATGAGTTGTTGGAGACCGGAATTTCAGGAGAAGAAGAATGGGAAAGGAATCAGTCAGACTGATCGCGAACAATAAAAAGGCTTATCATGACTACTTCATCGATGAGACATACGAGGCAGGAATCGCACTTGCAGGAACGGAAGTCAAGTCGCTTCGGATGGGAAAGTGCAGCATCAAGGAAGCTTATATCAGCATGGTCAACGGAGAAGCACTGATCTACGGCATGAATATCAGCCCGTATGAGAAGGGAAACATTTTCAACAAGGATCCGCTCCGGCCAAGGAAGCTTCTTCTTCATAGGCAGGAGCTCAACAAACTCTGGGGGGCCATCCAGCAGAAGGGCTTTACCATTGTTCCGCTGAGGGTTTACCTGAAGGGATCGCTTGTGAAGGTCGAAATTGGCGTGGCAAGAGGAAAGAAGCAGTATGATAAGCGGGCAGATATTGCAAAGAGGGATGCAAAGCGATCGATGGAGCGGGCATTCAAGGAGTACAACCGCTGATCGCTGAATGTGCCGGCAGGACAGAATGTGCGGATACGGGCAGCAGTCATGCTGTATCCGGCAGGGGAGAGGGCAATGTCACAATTTACGGTATTCGATGTGGAGACGCCAAACAGAATGAACAGCCGGATGAGTGCGATCGGCATCACGATCATTGAGGACCGACAGATCGAGAAAGAATTCTACACACTTGTCAATCCGGAGACTCATTTTGATCCGTTCAATACGATGCTGACAGGGATCAGTGAAGAATCCGTCCGGAACGCACCTTCTTTTCCGGAGGTCTGGGAGAAGATTGAGCCATACATGTCAGGCGGCCTTCTGGTGGCGCATAATGCTCAGTTCGATATGGGTGTCCTGAAGAAATGTCTGCTTGCGTATGAGATTGAGTGGAAGCCCTGTGCACACTATATCTGCACGGTTCAGATGGGAAGACGCCTCCTTCCGGGCATCAGTCACAAGCTGAACGATCTGTGTGACTACTACGGAATTGCGCTCGATCACCACAAAGCGGACAGCGACAGCAGAGCCTGCGCTCAGATTCTCCTGAGGTATCTCCAGAGCGGGGCAGACATCAGACCGTTCATTCGAACTTGCTCGCTGAACCGGTGAAGAGAATGAGCGGAGCAGGCGTACGGCACATAAAAAATCCGGACTCATGAGAGTCCGGATTTTGCATGATGAATGGAGTAGACGAGAGTCGAACTCGTGTCCGAAAGCCAATCCCCTGTCCTTCTACTATCGTAGTCTGTCTATTGACATTCCCTCTGCCGCACGGGAACAGACACCCTTGCGGTTTCAGTAGCTTCATGATACGCCCATATGCTCAAAGCTTTGCATAAGTCGTTTCCTGCAAGTTCGATACCTGAGTCTGCAGTGCAGGTGCTTCAGATCAGGCAGTTGCAGCCGTCAGGCTGCAGCGAGTTCAACGTTGTTATCAGCGTTTATATTTAGGTTGGGATTTGACGCATCGCCCTGCGGATAGCTTCTCCAGCTTCACAGCCCCCGTCGAAACCTTTACTACCCCGGAGGTGAATCTGTTCCTCCAGTATACCGTCTGCAGGACAAACCGTCAAGGAAGGATCTGTTACCGGCAAACACCGGAAAACATGCCGGAAGTTTTTCACAGTTTCAACACTGCTGCGTGGTATCATAGAAAAAATGCGTAAAATGAGCAGGAGTGAAGAGATGATGAACCAGGAGATCCGGAGCCAGACCGAAGAGCAGGGCAGGCAGAAGAATGGGGACGGCCTGTTTGAGGAGACAAAGCAGTTTGAAGAGCTGATGATGATGTATGACTGCGCGATCCGGCAGGTTCAGACGAAGCTGGAGATTCTGGATGAGGAGTTTTCTGTCAGATACAGGCGCAACCCGATCTCTTCGATCGAGAGCAGGGTTAAGACACCGATGAGTATCTACAGAAAGCTGAAAAAGCGCGGTCAGGAAATCTCTGTCAAAAGCATCGTCCGGAATCTGAACGATGTGGCAGGAGTCCGTGTCATCTGCAATTTCATCGATGACATCTATGATATCGCGCGGATGCTCGGAAGGCAGGACGACCTGAAGGTTATATCCATCAAGGATTACATCAGAAATCCGAAGGAGAACGGGTACCGCAGCTATCACATGATTGTCGAGATTCCGGTTTACTTTTCACGGACGACCCGGTACCTGCGCGTGGAGATTCAGATCCGGACGATTGCGATGAATTTCTGGGCGAGCCTTGAGCATCAGATCCGGTACAAGAAAACACTGCCGGGGGATGTCGACCTGAATGCAATCTCTTCGGAGCTGCGCGAATGCGCGGATACGATTGCGGAGACAGACAGGCGGATGCTTGACATCAAAAACCGTCTGGCAAAATATGAAGACATGGAGGAGGATTGAGCGATGGAAACACTGAAGGTGATGGTCGTCGATGATGAGGAACGGATGAGAAAGCTTGTCCGGGACTTTCTGGTCAGGAAGAATTTTGAAGTCATCGAAGCCGGTGACGGCGCCGAGGCAGTCGATACGTTTTTCTCGACACGGGATATTGCGCTGATCATTCTGGATGTCATGATGCCGAAAATGGATGGTTGGGAGGTCGTCCGCGCGATCCGGAAGGAGTCGAAGGTACCGATCATCATGCTGACAGCCAAATCGGATGAGCGGGACGAGGCGCTTGGATTTGAGCTCGGGGTTGACGATTATGTGTCGAAGCCGTTCAGCCCGAAGATTCTGGTGGCACGTGTGGAGGCTCTCCTGCGCAGGAGCGGGGCATTTGGGTCGGATGATAGTCTGAAGGCAGGGGCGATTGAGATTGACAAGGCCGCGCATCAGGTTCAGATTGACGGACAGCCGGTGGAGCTTTCCTTCAAGGAATTTGAGCTCCTGACCTATTTTGTGGAGAACGAGGGAATCGCGCTGTCACGTGAGAAGATTCTCAACAGCGTCTGGAATTATGATTATTTCGGGGATGCCCGGACAATCGACACGCATGTCAAGAAACTGAGAGCAAAGATGGGGAAGCGCGGCAACTATATCAAGACCATCTGGGGAATGGGCTACAAGTTCGAGGCGGACGATGAACAAAAGGAAGCAAAAGAATAAGCGCACGTCCATATCCAGACAGCTGACGGTTACCTTCCTGTCGATCATCGGGATCATCATGCTGCTGATGTTTCTGGCAAACACCTTTCTGCTGGAAAAGTTCTATGAGAGACGGCTTGAGAACACGCTTGTCTCTATGTTCGAGATGGCAGACGGGCATGTGACAGCGGATGGGCTGAATCAAACATTTTTTAACAAAACCTTTCTGGAAACGACGCAGAAGAACAGTGTCATCGCTGCAATTACGGATGCGGACTATGTTCCGGTTCTCGTATATGGAACGGGGAACGACAGCCTTGAGATTCTGTCTGCAAGGCTGAATGGATACATCTGGGGGATCGACCAGGGCAGTCAGGTTGTAAAGAAGGAGAACAATTACACCATTCAGAAGAAGAAGGATGACCATCTGGGAAATGTGGTCTATCTGGAGCTGTATGGAACCTTCACGAAAAACGGCTACCACATCCTGCTCCGGGTTCCGGTGGAGAGCATCCGGACTTCTGCGAAGATTTCCAATGAGTTTGTCATGTACATGATTCTGCTGGCGATTATCCTCAGCGTCATCATGATCGGCTGGATGTCGAAACGGCTCACAAAACCGCTGACAGAGCTGACAGAGCTGTCCGAGCGCATGGCAAACCTGGACTTCAATGCCAGGTATACGTCGGGCGGCACGAATGAAATCGGACGGCTGGGCGAACATTTCAATCAGATGAGTCAGACACTGGAAAAGACAATCTCTGAGCTGAAGACGGCCAACAATGAATTGCAGGCGAATCTGGATGCGAAGATCAAGGCGGAGGATGAGCGCCGTGAATTTTTGTCGAATGTTTCGCATGAACTGAAGACACCGCTGGCGCTGATCCAGGGATACGCGGAAGGGCTTCAGGATTGTGTCAATGATGATCCGGGATCCAGAGATTATTATTGTAGCGTCATCATAGACGAGGCTGGGAAAATGAACCAGCTTGTTCGTAAGCTGATGGCGCTCAACCAGCTGGAATCCGGCTATGACAAGGTGGAGATGACACGGTTTGATCTGGCAGAACTAATCCGTGGGAAGACCGCTTCCACAAAGATTCTGGCAGACCAGAAGGGTGCCTCGATCGAGGTGCAGTGTCCGTCCTGTGTCCATGTCTGGGGCGATGAGTTCAAGGTGGAGGAGGTTCTGACCAACTACCTCAGCAATGCCATCAATCATGTGGAAGGGGCGCTGCGGATTCAGATCCGGGTGGAGGAGGACAGTGAGAGAGGTGTCGTCCGCACAACGGTCTTCAACACAGGAAAGCCGATTCCGGAGGAGGACTTGGAGCATGTCTGGGACAAGTTTTTCAAGGTTGACAAGGCTCGGACCCGCGCTTACGGGGGATCGGGCGTCGGACTGGCGATTGTGAAGGCAATCATGGAGTCTTTCCATCAGCGTTATGGTGTCCGTAACGTGGAGGATGGTGTGGAATTCTGGTTTGAGCTGGAAGACGGAGACGGTGAGCTGGTGGATGAAGAGATGGAAGATGAGAAGAATCTTCTGACAAGACAGAACCGCGAAAACGGTGGGCAGGTCAGGACTCCGATCTTCAGACGGACCGAGGGCTCCAGGGAGGAGGATCTGGAATACAGGAGGCAGCAGCAGAGGCAGCAGGAGGCGGCTGCAAGAAAAGAGGAAGCCCGCAGAGAACGGGAGGAGGAAAACCGGGCAGTAGATGCTGTCTGGGTGCCGGTCGGAAAAAAAGCAGGCCGAAAAGAGGATTCAAAGGATCAGCAGATGGCTGAAAGCCGGCAGGAAGAAAAAGAAAGAATGGAAGACGGGATCAGTAAAGATGAGGCAGGAAGCAAAAAGCCGGAGAACGGGGGAGCAGAGATTCGTGAGAGAGAATGCAGGAAGCCAGGCGACAGCTCCTCAGAGAGCAGTTCGTGAGAAGGTTTCCGGAAAGAAATCGGTCGGGAAGCCAGGTCTTCTGAGAAAGACGGGAAAGGGGATGCCCGACGCGGATGTTCTTGTGATCGGCGGTGGAGCGGCAGGCATGATGGCAGCCTGCTCTGCGGCGGAAGCCGGTGCCCGTGTGATGCTGCTCGAAAAAAATGAGAAGGCAGGGAAGAAGATTTATATCACCGGAAAGGGCAGATGTAATTTCACCAATGCCTGCGATCCGGAAGATTTTCTGAGCCATGTTCCGTGTCATGCTTCTTTTTTATACTCGTCTGTCTATGGGTTTGATCCGGCGGCAGTGATTGCGTGGTTTGAGGAGCATGGCTGCCGGACGAAGGTGGAGCGTGGAAACCGGGCCTTCCCTCAGAGCGATCACGCCTCAGATATTACAAAAGCGCTTGAAAGGGCGATGCGGGAGAGCGGGGTACAGATCAGGCTCCATTCAGAGGCTGCCAGGATTTTATTCCCGGGGCAGCAGGATGAAACGGAGCGGGAAGATGTATCCTTGGCGGACGGTTCAGAACACTGCGGGGAGAAGGCTGCAGACAGGGCGGATGTGCAGCAGGTAGACCGCCGGAAGGTAACAGGTGTCTGTCTGTCCGACGGGACTGTCCTTTCTGCGAGAGCGGTTGTGATCGCGACAGGAGGGCTTTCCTATCCGACGACGGGCTCTACCGGTGACGGGTACCGGCTTGCGGAGAAGGCGGGTCATACGGTGGAGCCGTGCAGCCCTTCGCTTGTCCCGCTTTGCTGCGCGGAGGAAGATCTGTCTGAGATGCAGGGTTTGTCTCTGAAGAATGTAACGCTTCGGATTTTCAATGGAAAGCGGAAGGCCTGGGACGGATTTGGCGAGATGATGTTCACGCATTTCGGCGTGACGGGACCGCTGGTTCTGACGGCAAGCGCTGACCTTGCCGACTGCCTGAGAAAGGGACAGCTGAAGGCGGAAATCGACCTGAAACCGGCGCTGCCAGAAGAGAAGCTGGATGAGCGGATCCTGAGAGCCTTCGAACAGAATCCGAACAAGGAGATCCGCAATGTGGCGCCTGAAGTGTATCCGCAGAAGATGGTTCCCGTTCTGCTCAGACGGTGCCGGATTGATCCGCAGAAGGTGGTCAACAGCATCACGAAGGCTGAGCGCGCAAGGCTTGTCCATGAGACGAAGCATTTTTCCTTTACGATTACACATCCGGGGAGTTTCCGGGAGGCAGTCGTGACACACGGAGGCGTCCGGGTGCGGGAAGTCGATCCAGGGACAATGGAATCCAGAAAAACAGCGGGGCTGTTCTTTGCGGGCGAGGTGCTTGATGTGGATGCGCACACCGGCGGTTATAACTTGCAGATTGCCTGGTCAACAGGCCGCGCAGCAGGTCTTGGGGCAGCGGCGTATGCAAAGAGCCAAAGCAAAGAAGCTGAATGAGAGATGAGTGCCAGTACAAACTGAGTGCCAGTACAAACTGTGCGCCAGTACAGGCTGAACGAGGGAGGAGACATGAGTTTTTCAATTGCAATTGACGGGCCGGCAGGAGCGGGAAAGAGCACAGTTGCGAGGTGTGCAGCGCAGAAGCTGGGTTTTGTGTATGTCGACACAGGGGCAATGTACCGCACCATCGCGCTTTATATGCTGGAGCACAAGGTGGATGTAGAAAACCAGAATGCGCTTGAGGAGGCCCTGAGCCAGATCAGGATCGAGGTCCGATATCAGGACGGTATGCAGCAGATGCTTCTGAACGGAGTGGATGTCAGCGGACGAATTCGGACGCAGGAGGTGTCGGACCAGGCCTCTGTGACGGCAGCGAAGCCGGCAGTGCGGGAAAAGCTCCTGAATCTTCAGAGAGATCTTGCAAGACAGGAAAATGTGATCATGGATGGACGGGATATCGGCACACGCATCCTTCCGGATGCGCCGCTGAAGATTTTTCTGACGGCCAGCAGCAGGGAGCGGGCAAGACGCCGGTATGCGGAGCTTCAGCAGAAGGGAGAGTCCTGCAGCCTTGAGGAGATTCAGAGAGAAATAGAGGAACGGGACGACCGCGACAGTCACAGAGCAGAAGCGCCGCTCAGGCAGGCAGATGACGCAGTTCTGCTGGATACTTCAGATCTCAGCGCCGAAGAGGCGGTGGACAGGATCGTGAACCTGGCAGAGACGGCGATGCGCGAGACAAAGAGAAGGGAGTGCGCCAGGCAAAACAACCAGTCGCCTGAGGCAAGAATTCAGGAACTGAAGGCCCTGATGCAGAGGGAGGACAGTCCGCTGAAGGGACAGCTGTGGGTATCGGATGACGGGGAGGCGGCTGTGTATCTTGCAGCCAGCGCCGGGTTCTGCTTCGGAGTCCATCGGGCAGTGGATACCGTCTATGATCAGATCAAGGAAGGAAAGACCCCCATCTTCACCTACGGGCCGATTATTCACAACGAGATGGTCGTTGCGGATCTGAGGCAGCATGGTGTCATGGAGATCGATGACGAGGCGCAGCTGTCCGGTGTCAGGGAGGGGACGGTTGTGATCCGGTCACATGGAGTTCCGGAGCACATCTGCAAGCAGATTAAAGGACAGGGGCTGAAGCTGGTTGATGCAACCTGCCCGTATGTGAAGAAGATTCATCAGATTGTGAAGGAGAAGAGCGCGGAGGGCTTCCAGATTGTCATCATCGGCAACGCGCATCACCCGGAGGTTGAGGGCATCATGGGATGGTGCAGCTCTCCGGCGATTGTAATCGGCACGGAGGAGGAGGCGCAGAGGCTTGTGGAGAGCGGCATACAGAAGCCCTTGTGCGTTGTCAGTCAGACAACCTTTAATCTGAAGAAATTTCACAAACTGGTTGAAATCATTACGCAATTGAGGTATCATGAAAGCGCTATATTGAATACTATATGTAATGCAACGGAAGAGCGGCAGACGGAAGCTGATGCGATCGCACACATTGCTGATGCGATGATTGTAATCGGCGGCAGAAACAGTTCAAACACACAGAAGTTGGTTGATATCTGCAGAAAAGAGTGCGAAAGCACCTTTTTTGTGCAAACTTTCGATGATTTGAATCTTCGGCTAGTGCCATCCAGGGGCATCGTTGGTATTTCAGCGGGGGCATCTACCCCAAACAATATTATCGAGGAGGTTTCAAAACAATGTCGGAAGACAATACTTTTGAACAGATGCTGAATGAAACATTTAAGCCGATTCATGTCGGGGAAGTCGTTGAGGGAGAGGTCATCGATGTAAAGCCGGATGAGGCGATCCTGAATATCAACGGCAAGTCAGACGGAATTCTCACAAGAAACGAGTATTCCAATGAACCGTGCGACCTCACTGAAAAGATTCATGTTGGCGACAAGATGGAAGTCAAGATTATGAAGGTCAACGATGGCGAGGGTCAGACCGTTCTGACGTACAAGAGACTGGCTGCAGAGAAGGGCAACAAGAGACTAGAGGAGGCCTTCAACAACCATGAGGTACTCAAGGCACCGGTTGTCCAGGTTCTTTCCGGCGGGCTTTCCGTTGTGGTCGAAGGCGCTCGTGTCTTCATCCCGGCATCTCTTGTGTCTGATACATATGAGAAGAACCTTGACAAGTACAAGGATCAGGAGATTGAGTTCGTTGTCACAGAGTTCAATCCGCGCAGACGCCGCATCATCGGTGACCGCAAACAGCTTCTTGTCGAGCGCAAGAAGGAACTGCAGAAGGAGCTGTTCGAGCGGATCCATGTCGGCGACCGTGTCGAGGGCGTTGTCAAGAATGTGACAGATTTTGGCGCATTCATCGATCTGGGCGGCGCAGATGGACTTCTTCATATCTCCGAGATGTCCTGGGGCCACGTTGAGAACCCGAAGAAGGTCTTCAAGGTTGGCGAGAAGGTCGAGGTCATGATCAAGAACATCAACAGCGAGAGCGGAAAGATCGCGCTGACCCGCAAGTTCCCGGATGCAAACCCGTGGAATGATGCCTCCGAGAAGTATGCAGTCGGAACCGTGATCACCGGCAAGGTTGCCCGCATGACAGACTTTGGCGCATTTGTCGAGCTGGAGCCGGGTGTTGATGCCCTGCTTCATGTATCCCAGATCTCTCATGAGCATGTGGACAAGCCGTCCGATGTTCTGAAGGTCGGTCAGGAGATCGAGGCAAAGATCGTCGACTTCAATGGCGAGGACCACAAGATTTCTCTGAGCATGAAGGCGCTTGAGACTTCCGCTCCGAAGAGCGATGCTGAGGAAGAGTAATCTGTTTCATTGAATCTGGAAAGAGCTGCGGCGTTTGCCGCGGCTCTTTTTTTAAAGGCGACCGTACATCATCTCGTGCGGAACACGAGATAACGGCGGATAACGTGTGCCGGCAGAGGCTGTCTTCAAGGCCGGAACTGATGAAGAGACGCATGATAAGAAAGACTGCTCTTTGGCTCCGGACAGGTATGGCTGGTGAAACAAGGGAACAGAAGGGGTAGACCGGATGATTCAGACAACACATCGCGCAGTGGTTGATGAGCGCTATATTACGGCGATGGAACTTAACCCGGAGACATGTATCTATTTTGATATTGAGACGACGGGGCTGAAGGCGGAGACCTCTCATCTGTATCTGATTGGGTATGCAGTGCAGAAGAAGCCGGGAAGCTGGGAGATCACGCAGCTTTTTGCAGAGAAGACAGAAGAAGAGAGATACCTTCTGAAGGCTTTCTCTGACATCTGCATGCGGTATCGAACGGTCATTCATTTCAATGGAGACCGGTTCGATATCCCGTATCTGGAAATAAAATACCAGGAGTATTCGATGCCGTCTCCTTTTTGCCGGATGGATACAGCTGATATCTACAGAATGGTCAGGCCTTACAAGGAACTTCTTGGGCTCGAAAGGCTCAATCAGAAGACAATCGAGCAGTTCCTCGGACTCAGACGACAGGACCGGTACGATGGAGGACAGCTGATCTGGATTTACAGGGCGTACAGAGACGGGCGTTCGGAGGACCCGAAGGGGGACCTTGAGAAACTTCTGCTTCACAATTACGAGGATGTGCTTGGAATGCTGTCGCTGACAATGCTGACGGCCTACCCGGCTTTCTTTCAGCTGGTGAAGGACAGCGGGAAAAACAGAGAGAACAGTGACGGTACTGATGATCGGGAGACCCGGAAGGATTTGCCGGCTGTGGACGTGCGGCGCTGCAGCTGCCCGGTGGGACTGAGTACCGTGAATGCTGCAGACGGTGCAGGGAAAGCGGACAGGGAACAGGCAGAGGAAGAAATGTGCACAGAGGAGCTCAGGCTGAGTCTGCGGACGCCTGTCCCGGTACCTGTACCGGTTTCCAGCGAGGCGGCCGGCTTTTCGGTGGAACTGTATGGATCGAAGGCGGAAATCCATATTCCGCTGAGGGAGCGGACATTGCTTCATTTTTTTCCGGACTATAAAAACTATTATTATCTTCCTGAAGAGGACCGGGCCGTTCATAAGTCTGTCGGACAGTTTGTGGACAGCCGGTTCCGGGAACAGGCGAAAGCGGAGAACTGCTATATCAGGGTACGCGGAGTCTTTCTTCCCTGCCCGTCTTCGACTGCAGGCAGACAGGGGGATGAAACGCGCCGGACGCTTGCAGACGCTCTGGTATTTTTGGAGAGCAGAAAGGATAAAACCGGGTGGATACAGCTGACGGGCGGGGTTATGGAAAGCCTCCGGACGGACAGCGAAGAGGCACTTTCCTATGTCTGCAGCCTGCTTTCAGTTGTCTGTAAAAGACAGAAAAAGAAGATGGACAGATGAGCCGGAAACAGGCCCTGAAGTCTCCGGGCAGCACCGGAAATGCCGCTTCCGGGTCTGTACTTTTTGGGCAAAATATGCGAAAATACACACGAACTGTGAACTTCTACATTGTTGAAAGGAGTTTTTGACATGATTTATTCACGAGAAGTAGAAGAGATGTGCCCGGTTGCACAGGGTGTGCATCATGGCGCTGCTCCAATCCCGGAGGAAGCGAAGTGGGTACAGGCAAAGGAAGTCAAGGATATCTCCGGATTCACCCATGGCGTAGGCTGGTGCGCACCGCAGCAGGGTGCCTGCAAGCTGTCCCTGAATATTAAGGAAGGTGTTATTCAGGAGTGTCTTGTTGAGACCATCGGATGTTCCGGCATGACGCATTCCGCAGCCATGGCTTCCGAGATCCTTCCGGGTCTGACGGTTCTCGAGGCTCTGAACACAGACCTCGTCTGCGACGCAATCAACACAGCCATGAGAGAGCTGTTCCTTCAGATCGCCTATGGCCGCAGCCAGTCTGCCTTCTCTGAGAATGGTCTTCCGGTCGGTGCCGGCCTTGAGGATCTCGGCAAGGGGATGCGTTCCCAGGTCGGAACCATGTATGGCACGCTGAAGAAGGGCCCGCGTTATCTGGAGATGACAGAGGGTTATGTCACCGGCATCGCGCTGGACGCGGACAATGAGATCATCGGCTACACCTTCGTATCTCTTGGAAAGTTCACCGACTTCGTGAAGGGCGGAATGGCTCCGAACGATGCATGGGAGAAGGCAAAGGGACGCTATGGCCGTGTACAGGATGCAGTGAAGATTCTGGATCCCCGTACCGACAAGGAAGTCGCCCTCAAGGATGTCCTGAAGAAGGACGATGCGCTTCTGAAATAAGGCTGATGGGCTTTTGAGATAAGGAGGATACGATAATGGCTTTATTTGAATCATATGAGAGACGTATTGACAAGATCAACAGCGTCCTCAATTCATACGGCATCTCTTCCCTCGAGGAAGCACAGCAGATCACAAAGGATGCCGGACTGGATGTCTACAACCTGATCAAGAGCATTCAGCCGATCTGCTTCGAGAACGCATGCTGGGCATACATCACAGGTGCCGCAATCGCGATCAAGAAGGGCTGCCGCAAGGCATCCGACGCGGCTGAGGCAATCGGCGAAGGCCTTCAGGCATTCTGCATCCCGGGCTCTGTCGCAGACACCCGTAAGGTTGGCCTTGGACATGGAAGACTGGGCGCAAGACTGCTGGATGAGGAGACCGAGTGCTTCTGCTTCCTCGCAGGCCATGAGTCCTTTGCGGCTGCCGAGGGTGCAATCGGAATTGCGACCAATGCAAACAAGGTTCGTCAGAAGCCGCTGCGCGTCATCCTGAACGGACTTGGAAAAGACGCGGCGCAGATCATTTCCCGTATCAACGGCTTCACCTATGTTGAGACAGAGTATGATCCGTACACCAATACCGTCAAGGAAGTCTTCCGCAAGAGCTATTCGGATGGGGTCCGCGCCTCTGTCAACTGCTATGGCGCAAACTCCGTACCGGAGGGCGTTGCGATCATGTGGAAGGAGAACGTGGATGTCTCCATCACCGGCAACTCCACCAACCCGACCAGATTCCAGCATCCGGTAGCAGGCACCTACAAGAAGGAGCGCCTTGAGGCTGGCAAGAAGTACTTCTCTGTTGCATCAGGCGGCGGCACAGGCCGTACTCTGCATCCGGATAACATGGCAGCAGGCCCGGCTTCCTATGGCTTCACGGATACTCTTGGCCGTATGCATTCCGATGCGCAGTTTGCCGGTTCCTCCTCTGTCCCGGCTCATGTCGAGATGATGGGTCTGATCGGCGCAGGCAACAACCCGATGGTCGGCATGACGGTTTCCACCGCAGTCGCAATCGAGGAAGCTGCTAAGGCTGGAAAGTTCTGATCTGTTTAATCAACGATCAAAAAGCGGTTCGCGCCAAATCTGGCGCGGACCGCTTTTTTTCATAGTGTAGTCATTCAGGGCAGGCTTGTTTTAGAAGCGAATATCTTTCAGCACTTCGGGAAGAAAATCCGCCAGGTCTCCGGCTTTCATGCTCCTTGTCCCGAGGACTGCTGCAGCCCTGTCTCCGGCCATTGCATGAAGAAGGACCCCGGTCTGCGCCGCATCAAAGGGCTCAAGTCCCTGCGCCAGCAGAGCACCGATGATTCCGGTCAGAGAATCGCCGGAGCCGGCAGTCGCCATGCCTTCATTGCCAAGCGTATTGAGCATCGTATCCGTACTGTCCGTGACGACGGTCCGTGCACCCTTCAGGACGACCGTCAGTCCCGTTTTCCAGGAACAGGACCGCGCTGTATGAATAGAGTCGGCAAGGATTTCGTTCACCGGCAAATGAGTGAGCCGGCTCATTTCCCCCGGGTGAGGGGTGATGACAGCGGAAATGCCACCATAATCTGTTTCTGTGGCTGTGTCAGATACAGGATCGGACAGTCTTTTGAGAGGAAGAAGCTCCGGGTGTTCTGCCAGCAGGTTCAGCGCATCTGCATCGAGGACGACAGGACCTTTGTAGCTCTGAAGGAAGGCTGTCAGCAGCTTGAGACTGAAGGTGTCTGTTCCCAGCCCCGGACCGGTAGCAGCTGCATCACACCAGGAGAGCCAGCGGGCGAGCTGTTTCCTGCCCGCCGAATCCGGAGAGAGATCGGCTGGCCACGGAGCAAAGAGCGCTTCCGGGACAGCGGTCTGGATCGCCAGCCGGTTGTCAGGATGAGACAGCACGCACACCATACCAACGCCGCTTCGCAGTGCAGATTTGGCAGCCAGGATTGCCGCACCGGCCATTCCGGTGTTTCCGGAGATGATGAGCAGTTTTCCGCAATCGCCCTTGTGGTCATCGGCATGCCGCCTGGGAAGAAGGGCGGGAAGATCTTTTTCCTCCAGGGTATAGACCGGGGAGATTTCCTGATCCGGACTGCCGCTGCCGGAGGCTGCTGAAAAGCCGGCGTGGCAGGGAACAGCATTCCGAATTCCGACATCGCAGACGAGCAGCTTTCCGCATCGTTCAGCACCGGGAAACAGTTTCTGCCCGAGCTTCTCAAACTGGAAGGTGACCGTCAGGTCTGCACGGATGGCCGTGCCGAGAACCTGCCCGCTGTCGGCGGACACACCAGACGGCATGTCCACGGAAAGCACTGGTGTATCCGACCGGTTTACAGCATTGATGAGATCGGCATACCGTCCCAGAACTTCCCGTGAAAGGCCGATTCCGAACAGGGCGTCAATGATCAGATCGTAGCCGGAGAGTCTGGCATCATCCGGGAGAACCTGTCCGCCGCTGCGACGGAAGAGCTCCTCTTCCAGCTGACATTGTTCCGTCATGCGGGCATGTGTTCCGAGAAAGAGGACATCCGCCCTGATCCCCTGATCCATCAGAAGCCTTGCAGCGGCAAAGCCGTCCCCGCCATTGTTGCCGCTTCCGCACAGCACAAGCACGTTCTCAGGATGAAAATGTTCGACCGCTGCGTCTCTGACAGCGAGCGCTGCCCGCTCCATCAGGACGGCGGACGGGATTCCATATTGCATCATTGTGGAAACGTCACATGCTTTCATCTCCGAGCTGTTTAAGAGAACCTTCATGCCATCACCTCCCAGTCGGTTATCAAAAATATTTTAGCAGACAATTCATACAATGAGAAGAAGAAAACTGAATAAAGACGGCAGGGGGCGGCCCGGGGGCGGCTCGGCTCCGGACATATGGAGAGACACTTTACAGTCTGCGGTCATTTGTGTTAAATAAGAGGGAATGCGGTTGTTCGACTCAATTGATCAGGAGGCGTCAGGTGGTTAAAAATCCGTTCGTGACATTAGAGCAGGTACAGGAGATTGCGAAGGAGTATCCGACTCCCTTCTACCTGTATGACGAGAAGGGGATTCGGGAGAACGCAAAGAAGGTTCAGAGAGCTTTTGCATGGAATCCGGGCTTCAAGGAGTATTTTGCCGTAAAGGCAACACCCAACCCGTTTCTGATGAAGATCCTGCATGAATATGGCTGCGGGAGCGACTGTTCCTCCCCTGCGGAGCTGATGCTGGCGGAGGCAGCCGGGATCACCGGACAGGAGATTATGTATTCCTCCAATGACACAGAGCCGGAGGAGTTCCGCTATGCCAATGAGCTTGGCGCAATCATCAATCTTGATGACATTACCCATATCCCGGTTGTGGAGAAGGTGTTGGGAAGACTTCCGGAGACGATGAGCTGCCGCTTTAACCCGGGCGGCGTTTACAGACTTTCGAACGGCATTATGGACAACCCTGGAGACTCCAAGTATGGGATGACGGAAGAACAGATTTTTGAGGCGTACCGGATTCTGAAGCAGAAAGGTGTGAAACACTTCGGCCTTCATGCATTTCTGGTATCCAATACCGTGACCAATGACTACTATCCGGCGCTGGCGCGCACGCTGTTTGAGCTTGCCGTCAGGCTCCGGAATGAGACCGGCTGCAGCATCGAGTTCATCAACCTTTCCGGCGGCGTCGGTATTCCATACCGCCCGGACCAGGAGCCGAATGATATCCTGAAGATTGGAGAGGGCGTGCACAGGGTCTATGATGAGATTCTGACAAAGAACGGCATGGGCAATGTAAAGGTCTTCACAGAGATGGGACGCTTCATGATGGGACCGTACGGGGCACTGATTACGAAGGCCATCAATGAGAAGCATATCTACAAGGATTATATCGGCGTTGATGCCTGTGCAGCAAACCTGATGAGGCCTGCCATGTACGGCGCATATCATCACATCACAGTGCTTGGCAAGGAACAGCTGCCGCATGACCACAGATATGATGTGACGGGATCTCTGTGCGAGAACAATGATAAATTCGCGGTTGACCGCGACCTTCCGGAGATCAACAAGGGAGACTACCTGTTCATTCACGACGCCGGTGCACATGGCTTCTCGATGGGCTATAACTACAACGGCCGCCTCTGGTCATCGGAACTGTTTCTGAAGGAAGACGGAAGCGTGCAGCTGATCCGGAGAAGGGAGACGCCGAGGGACTATTTCGCGACCTTCGACTGTTTCCCGGTCGGGAAAAAACTGGATGAGATTGCGGACAGGGAGAAGTTCTGAGAGAATCCGGCACCAGAAGCACGGTGAATATGGATATCAATAATGTGAAGATCGTTGTCGAGGGATGCGTCTGCTGAAAAGCGGACGCATTATTATTACAAACTAGTCGCTGTTCAAATTATCAAAAATGATTGTCACAACCATCCGTCTGTGATAAAATCCAGCTTGTGTGGTTTCAATTATTTTAAGAACGGTTCAGCCGGTGTGTCGGAATGGCAGACGAAGCAGACTCAAAATCTGCGGCAGGAAACTGCGTGTGGGTTCAAGTCCCACCACCGGCATCATGAAAAAGTCCCAGAATGCTTATTTGATCGCATTCCTGGGGCTTTTTCGTGCCTTGAAGAACTTGTCAATCTATGGATTTCTGCGTCAGCCCGAGCAGCGCGTCCTGAAGAAGGCGGGAGAAATTGACATTCCGCGCTTCCCCGTAGGCATTCAGCCAGGCGGGGATTGTGATGTTTTTGCGGACAGCCTTCTCAGCGTGTGCGTCGGAGTATGCACCCATGTCAATCAGGATCAGGCTGACAAAGGCACCTTTGCCCGGCGCCTTGATCGCTTCATAGGGCGATGCCTTCCGGATTTGTCTGCCGGATTCCATGTGGATGAGGATATAGCGGGCAGCCTCATCACAGATGTTCTCCATCGCTTCTTCCAGTGTATCGCCGCCGGAAGAGCAGCCCTCAAGATCCGGGACCTCCACATCATAGCCGCCGTTATCGTTATAAGGCGTAAAGATTGCCGGATAGATGAGCTTCATATCAATTCCTCCTGCATGCTGCAATATGATATAGTTGACGGAGTAAATAAATCATCTTCATCATATATACAATACGCATAAATTGTCAAAACAGACTTTATATACAGAGGTTTTTCGATGGAACAGACGGCTTTTTTTATTCCTCTGATGGATTTGATCGGAACGATCGCCTTTGCGCTGTCTGGAGCAGTGCTGGCGATCGGTCGGGACATGGATATTTTCGGTGTCAATATTCTGGCGATTGTAACTGCAACTGGCGGTGGGATGATCCGCGATACGCTGATCGGGAAGTTTCCGCCAGTTATGTTCAGGAATCCGTTTTATGTCCTGATCTCCTCGATTACTGCGAACTGCTGCTTCGTTTTCTTTTTCATCAAGGCACGCAGAAAAGTGGCGATCCCGGACAATATGGTCAAGGTATACGCGAAGGTATTTTTCTGGTTCGATACGCTGGGACTGGCGGCTTTCTCTGTCGACGGTGTATATGCAGGGCTATCCGTCGGCCAGCACAAGAGCGTGTTCTTGCTGACATTTTTGGGAGTCATGACCGGAGTCGGAGGAGGCGTGCTGAGAGATCTGCTGGCAAACCAGATGCCTGTCATTCTGACACGGAATATCTATGCCTGCGCGTCCATTGCAGGCGCGCTTGTGATGGCACTTTGTCTGGAGGGCGGAGTAGAGCGGAACACGGCGATCCTGGCGGGGTTCTTTACGGTAATTCTCATCAGGTGTATGGCGCACCGGTTCAAATGGAACCTGCCGAAGGTTACCTCCGGCCGCAGATAGCGCAGGCATGTGTCTGTTGACGGTATCCTGACGCAAACCGGATTCGATCATATCAACGAAAACTGCAGCTGCAAGATGGTTCACAGGATAACAGGCTGTCTCCGGTACTCAGAAACCGGCAGATGGCCTGTCTGATTCTGAACAGCAAGGCTGCGGATGCGGGAAGCGTAGACGGTCTGCAGAAGCATGGCGCGGCGTGCAGCTGCGTCTGCTTTGTCTTCTGTATCGAGAGTTCCAGATGGGATATGGAAGGCAGGAAGACGCAGTGCAGCGGGAAGGTCAGAGATGACGGGAACAGAGGCGTCACTTCGGATCTTTCGAATCAGCGGCCGCGCGCTCTTTCGGAAACCAAGGATGCGGGCGTATAATACCGGCTTCTCTGGCCGGATATGTGCTGCATCCGATGTGCGGATGTCCAGCAGGATGTGGAGCAGGGCGCGGCGGACCCGGGCTTCTGTCATCTGCCTGGTTTTTATCAGCGAGACGAACTGGTCAGGCGACTTGTACGCATTCAGGTGATTCCGGATCCGGTTCGCCAGGTCCGTCGTGACATCCAGATAGTCTGTAAGCGGGGTGTTTCCATACCGTTCCTGACAGGCCAGTTCAACCAGCCGCAGCTGCAGCATCTGGCCAAGGGCATCATCAAAGAGCAGGGCATCATGCTGAGAAGCCTGCTGAAGGAGAAAATAGGAGCTGTCTGGAAGAAGACTTTGAAGCCTGTCGGTATGTCCATCCCGAACCAGACGGCGGACTGTTGCAGCTGAGACGATTGAGCTGCTGCTTTCCGAACCGGCGAAGCCTGACGAGGCAGAATCATGCGCATCAGAATCAGACACAGCAGTTTTGCCATGATAGCCTTCTCCAATCCGCTGGATCGGAACCGGCTTGAGCGGGCTGTGCAGCCGCTCGATGGCTTTGAGATATTCAACCGCCAGAATGTTGTTTGGCTGAGAAAGCTGCGCTGCAAGGCGGGCAGTTCCCCCGCCAGATTCTTCAGAAGCACATAGACCTGCACAGGAGCAAGTTTTCTTTTTGTTGCAGAAATCCAGGTATGCTTCCATGCGTGCCTGAGGATAGGAATGTCCCATTTTCAGCCGCTTTTGAAGATCGTTCCTGTACAATGAGGGCTCTTCTTCCCTTGGGAGGGCAAAGAAGTGCGCAGCACCGCTTAAAAGCTCAAGGTTTCCCGCTTCACAGCCAAATGACAGTCCGTCGACTGTGTTCAGCGCGTTCAGGAGGGCGACGCCGCCTTCTGCAAAATATTCTGCACTCGCGCAGGCATAGCAGACGGGCAGTTCCAGTACCAGATCTGCGCCGCCGAGAAGCGCCATTCGGGTGCGCGTCCATTTGTCGACAAGGGCGACACTTCCGCGCTGTACAAAATCCGGGCTCATGACTGCAATGACATAGTCCGCGCCGGACAGCTCCCTTGCCTTTTGAATCTGATAAGTGTGACCCTTGTGAAACGGGTTATATTCTGCAATGATTCCAACTGTCTTCATGTCTGATTCCCTGATGTGATCGTCGATCTGCGCATCCGTGGGCGGCGTTTTTTGTGAAGGCGACCGCTCATCATCGAGTGCGGTGCACGAGATAAAGGCAACTTGATTTTCAGGAGCCATCTTATCATGGGTATAGGAACGGGGCAAATGAAAGGAGAGGTGTAAATCCTGTATATAGGATTGCCTGAAGGAGTAAAACCGATTAAAATAAACTTATCTATACAAGGCTGTGTATCGGCGCGGCCGATGTCCGTTATGCAGACGGGGAGGAGCTGTTGATGAAAGGAACTTATACATCACTGAACAATTTGAGGAGGCAGGTATTTGAAGAGGTAGCCAGGCTTGCCTATGAGCAGGCACCCTACGAGACATTCAATGACGTGCCCTACCATATCATTTCCGGGGAGTACGGGACATACCGTGACAGTGTCTTTCTGGAGCGGGCAGTCGTCCGGCAGCGGATCCGGCTGGCAGTCGGCCTGAGTCCGCACAGGGCGAATGAAAACCAGCCTGTGTCAAAGGGGGTCGAGGCAGCCGACAGGCCGGAATGTTATTATGAGCCACCGCTGATCAATGTCATCAAGTTCGCCTGCAATGCCTGTCCGGACAACGTCATCCATGTCACGGATGTCTGCCAGGGATGTCTTGGCCATCCGTGCCAGGAAGTCTGCCCGAAGGGCGCGATCAGGGTCTATGACCACAAATCGCATATCGATCAGAGCCTCTGCATCAAGTGCGGCAGGTGTATCCGGGAGTGTCCGTACGGTGCGATCATCCGGCAGGAAAGACCGTGCAGGAAGGCCTGCGGGGTCGATGCGATTCGCTCAGATGAGCATGGACTGGCTGATATTGACTATGATAAGTGTGTGTCCTGCGGGATGTGCCTGGTGAACTGCCCGTTCGGGGCAATTGCGGACAAGTCCCAGATCTATCAGTGTATTCAGGCCATTCACTCGGAGGAGCCGGTCTATGCGATTGTGGCACCGGCGATTGCAGGTCAGTTCGGACCGAAATGTACGCCTGACAAGCTCCGGCCGCTTTTCAGGTTGCTGGGATTTAATGGCGTCTGGCAGGTATCGGCAGGCGCTGATATCTGCACACTCCAGGAGGCGGAAGAGTTTTTAAAGCTCGTTCCGGAAAAACAGCCATTCATGGGGACAAGTTGCTGCCCGGCATGGTCTGCGATGGCGAAGAAGCTGGTTCCGGAGCACCCGGAGATGATTTCCATGGCGTTGACGCCGATGGTCTTCACAGGGCGTATGGTCAAGCGTAAATTCGGCAGGGACTGCAAGGTATGCTTCGTGGGGCCCTGTGCCGCGAAGAAGCTGGAAGCGCAGCGGAAGACGATCCGGTCCGATGTTGATTTTGTCCTGACCTTCGAGGAGCTTGCCGGTATGATAGCAGCAAGGGGAATCGAGTTCGATCAGCTGGAGAGCGAGCCGTGGGATTCGATTGCGTCTGGTGACGGAGAAGGCTTTGCACAGTCCGGCGGCGTTGCACAGGCGGTTGTGAACCGGGCAAGAGAGCTGGAACCGGACAGGGATGTCAAAACAATGGCGGCGGAAGGTCTTGAAAACTGCAAAAAGATGGTCATGATGGCAAAAACCGGCAAGCTGAACGGGTATCTGCTGGAGGGCATGGCCTGTCCGGGCGGCTGCATCGCCGGAGCGGGAACCATTCAGCCGGTGGCAAAGTCGAAGGTGTCACTGGCGAAGGCTGTGAAGGAAGCACCATTTGCCCGCTGCTCGGAGACATCGCTCAAGGAGGCCGGGAAAGCAGCCGCTCTGGACAACTGAAGAGCAAAGTTTATGGAGGATCGACAGGATGAACGGCTGGACGGATGCATGCTTGTCAGGATTTTGAACTGAATAACGTACTTGTGCCGCCAGTTGCAGAAGCCTATAATAAAAAAAGGTGTGCGCATTGCAGATTCACTGCGGCCACAATGTGCGTGAAATCGCGGACATCCAGTAAAACTGTGTATACAGGAAAGGAGCTTTTGTTATGGGATTCATGGATGAAATCAAGGCGAAGGCGAGAGCGGACAGAAAGAGAATTGTTCTGCCGGAGACCGAGGATGAGAGAACATACCGTGCCGCTGCCAAGGCAATCGAGGAGGATATCGCAGATATCATCCTGATCGGGAAAGCAGATGTCGTTGCAGCGAAGGAGAAGGAGTACGGTGTAGACCTTTCCAAGGCAACCGTGATTGATCCGGAGAAGAGTGATAAGCTTCAGAGCTACATCGACAAGCTGGTCGAGTTGAGAAAGAAGAAGGGCATGACTCCTGAGCAGGCAAAGGACACCCTTCTGAACCAGTATATCTACTATGGAGTCATGATGGTGAAGATGGGTGACGCAGACGGTCTTGTTTCCGGTGCATGCCATTCTACAGCCAATACGCTCCGTCCGTCTCTTCAGATCCTGAAGACTGCTCCGGGCACGAAGCTTGTCTCCGCATTCTTCCTGATGAATGTTCCGAATTGCGAGTATGGTGATAACGGAACCTTTGCGTTTGCAGACTGTGGACTGAATCAGAATCCGACAGCGGAGGAGCTGGCAGCGATCGCAGGCTCCACGGCAAAGTCCTTCAAGGCACTGACCGGCCATGAGCCGCGCGTTGCGATGCTGTCCTATTCGACGATGGGTTCCGCAAAGCATGACGATGTCACAAAGGTTCAGGAAGCGACAAGAATCGCGAAGGAAGAGTATCCGGACATCGCGCTTGACGGAGAGATGCAGCTGGATGCGGCAATTGTTCCGTCTGTCGGAGAGTTCAAGGCACCGGGCAGCAAGGTGGCTGGCCATGCGAATGTCCTGATTTTCCCAAATCTGGATGCTGGAAACATTGGCTACAAGCTGGTTCAGAGGCTTGCGAAGGCAGAGGCATACGGGCCGATGACACAGGGAATCGCGGCACCGGTCAACGATCTGTCCAGAGGCTGCAGCTGGGAGGATATCGTCGGCGTCATTGCCATCACCGCTGTTCAGGCACAGATGCAGGGCTGAGAGAGGAGAAGATCGATGAAAGTACTGATTATCAACTGCGGAAGCTCTTCTCTGAAATATCAGATTATTGATTCTGAGAGCGAACAGGTAGAAGCAAAGGGAATCTGTGAGAGAATCGGGCTGGATGGGAGACTGACCTATCAGCCGACCGGCGGTGAGAAGGAAGTCACCGATGCACCGATGCCGACGCACAACGAGGCGATTACTCTTGTATTGAAGGCACTCGTGAATCCGAAGACTGGCGTCCTGAAGAGTCTTGACGAGATTCAGGCGATTGGTCACCGTGTCCTGCACGGAGGCGCAAAGCTGACAGAGTCCCGCGTTGTGGACGATGAGGTCATTGCAGCCATTGACGAGGCTTCTGACCTCGGGCCGCTCCATAATCCGGCGAATCTGATCGGGATCCGCGCCTGCCAGAAGCTGATGCCGGGCAAGCCGAATGTTGCGGTCTTCGATACTTCCTTCGGCATGACACTTCCGGAATATGCATATCGCTATGCAATCCCGACGAAGTATTATGACAAGTACAAGATCCGCCGCTACGGCTTCCATGGAACCTCACACAGTTTTGTCTCGAAGGAGACGATCAAGTTCCTTGGACTTGACCCAGACAACTCAAAGGTCATTGTCTGCCATCTTGGCAACGGAGCTTCGATCACAGCCGTCAAAAACAGCAAGTGCGTCGATACGTCTATGGGGCTGACTCCGCTGGAGGGGCTGGTCATGGGGACACGTTCCGGAGATCTCGATCCGGCGATTCTGCAGTACATCTGTAACCACGAGAAGATTGACATCAATGAGATGCTGCGTATCCTGAACAAGGAGTCTGGCGTGATGGCGCTGTCAAATGGCCTGAGCTCTGACTTCCGCGATCTTGAGGAAGCGATGGACAACGGAAACAAGGCAGCAGGTCTTGCAATCGATGCGTTCTGCTATCGTGTTGCGAAGTATGTCGGTGCTTATGTTGCGGCGATGAACGGGGTGGACGCGATTACATTCACAGGCGGTATTGGTGAGAATGCAGGAATCGTCCGCAAGAAGGTGCTCGCACATCTCGGCTACCTTGGCATTACGATGGACGAGGAGCAGAACAAGAAGCGCGGCGAGCGGTTTATCCTCTCCACGAAGGATTCAAAGGTGACGGTCTCTGTGATTCCGACCAACGAGGAGCTTGCGATCTGCCGTGAGACGGTCGCTCTTGTGAACGCACAGTAAGACGCAATTGTCGCAAAAAGTCCTGCTTGACATCATGTGAGCAGGACTTTATAATATCAAAGTGCGCTTGGAGGAATTCTGTCTATGAACCTGAATCTGACCGAAGTGCTCCTCGAAGAGGGGACTGTACTGGAGAAGGAATTGCCGGTCGATCTCAATCAGCTGGAATTCTCGTTTGGAACCTACCCGGTTCTGGAGAAGACACCCCTGAAGATTACGGTTTGCAGGGACAAGAAAGAGAACCTGCTCATCTCCGGGAAGGTGAGGATTGTGGTCGAGATTCCCTGTGACAGATGTCTGGAACCCGTACGGGTGCCGCTTGACCTGTCGTTCGATGAGAGGGTGAATCTGGGCGAGAGCGGTTCTGAGAATGCATCTGCAGAAGAAGAGGATGACTCCGCTGCTTCTCAGGAGGGCGCATTCGAGAAGGACTACATAATTCAAGGATACAACCTGGACGTGGATAAGCTCATTTCCGGTGAGGCATTGCTGAACTGGCCGTCCCGTGTCCTCTGCAGGGAGGACTGCAGGGGCCTGTGCCCGGTCTGCGGCCACAACCTGAATCAGGGTGAGTGCGGCTGCGATCGCAGACAGCTTGATCCAAGAATGGCAACTGTCCTGGATGTTTTCAGAAGTGTTGATAAGGAGGTGTAACCCATGTCGATCTGCCCGAAGAATAAACATTCCAAGTCTAGAAGAGATATGAAGCATGCGCAGTGGAAGATGTCTGCTCCGACTCTTGTAAAGTGCAGCAAGTGCGGCGCTCTGATGAAGCCGCATCAGGTCTGCAAGGCTTGCGGATGCTACAACAAGAGAGAGATCATCAAGGTTGGCGCTGAGGCCTGACGCTGATGACTGCAGAGGAAGGAGGGCAGCTGTTGCCCGATTTCCTGTCAAGTTGTATACATAAGGGATTGCTGCGAATGCGGTGATCCCTTTTGTTGTCTTGCAAACGGACAGCCGATTTAGTATAGTAAACGCGGATATGGAAACAGCCTGATGGGAGGTTTCAAGGTGGCAGGAGAGATCAGAATTGCCCTGGATGCGATGGGAGGCGACCATGCGCCGGGGGAGATCGTAAAGGGAGCGGTACATGCTGTCATGCACCATGACGGCATGAGGATCATTCTCGTCGGAAAACAGGAGGAGGTCCGCCGGGCGCTGGAGGAAGAGACGCAGGCTGCCAAGGCGGATGTGTCTGCTTTATCCGGCTGGCAGGACCGGATCAGCATCCGGGACGCGGGGGAGGTCATCTCCACTTCCGATCATCCTGTGGATGCCATCATGCACAAACGGAATTCCTCGATGGTCGTCGCCCTGACGATGGTAAAGAAGGGCGAGGCGGATGCAGTCGCATCGGCCGGAAACTCCGGCGCTCTGATGGTAGGCGGTCAGGGAATCGTCGGCAGAGTCAGAGGCGTTCAGAGACCACCTTTCGGGACACTGATTCCGACAAAGAGAGGTGTTCTTCTGCTCGTAGATTCAGGGGCTAACGTGGATGCCCGCCCACAGTTTCTGGCGCAGTGGGCAAAGCTTGGAACCATCTACATGCAGAGCAGCCTCGGCATCAAAAGCCCGAAGGTTGGAATTGTGAACATTGGGGCGGAGGAGGAGAAAGGCAATCAGCTTGTCAAGGATACATTTCCGCTTCTGAAGAAGATGCATGAGGACGGCGAGATTAACTTTGGGGGAAGCTGCGAGGCAAGAGATATCCCGGCAGGGGAATTCGATGTCGTTGTCTGTGACGGTTTTGTGGGCAACGTCGTGCTGAAGATGTATGAGGGGGTTGCAAAGGTCCTCCTCTCCGAGATGAAGGCAGGGCTGCTCTCCAGCACAAGGTCAAAGATCGGTGCGCTTCTGATCAAGCCAGCGCTGAAGAAAACACTCAAGAAGTTCGACAGCAGCCAGTACGGCGGCGCGCCGATCATCGGGCTGACAGGGCTGGTCGTGAAGATGCACGGAAGCTCTAAGGCCGTCGAGGTTGAGAAAGCCATGGATCAGTGTGTTCAGTACCGGGAGCAGCGGATCGCTGACAGGATCCAGGAGTACGCGGCCGGAGAGAAGAAAAAGCAGGATGCCGCAAGAGCGGCGGAAAAAGGAGTTTAAGGATGGAAGGAAACAGCGTGGAATTTGAGAAGCTGCAGCAGATCATTGCCGATGTCCTGAGCGTGGACGTGGACGAGATCAAACCGGAGACGACATTTAAGGATGATCTCGGAGCGGACAGTCTGGATGTCTTCCAGATCATCATGGGATTGGAGGAAGAATTCAGCATCCAGATTCCCACAGAAGAGGCAGAGAAGATTGTAACCGTCGGCGATGCGGCAGACGCGATTGCCAAGGCGGTCAAGTGAGGTGAAAGCCATGTTCTCAACGGCAGAGGCAGAGAAGCTGCGGAATCTGGAAAGTGTGATCGGCTATACATTTCGGGACAGGCAGCTGCTGTTCCAGGCACTCTGTCATAGTTCTTACGCAAATGAACATCGCGAGGAGGGTGCCCAGGACAATGAGCGACTGGAGTTTCTCGGGGACAGTGTTCTTGAGGTATGCAGCTCCGATTTTCTCTACAGGAAATACCCGGAGATGCCGGAGGGTGATCTGACGAAGTTTCGCGCAAGCATTGTTTGTGAACCGACCCTGGCACTCTGCGCACGGCAGTTTGGGCTGCCCGGCTATCTGAACCTCGGAAAGGGCGAGGAGCTGACTGGCGGCAGGAGAAGAAATTCAATCGTTTCCGATGCGCTTGAGGCGGTGATTGGCGCCATCTATCTGGACGGTGGTCTGGAGCCGTCCAAAACTTTCATCGACCGTTTCATTATGGACGACGCGGAACATAAAAAGCTGTTTGTGGACAGCAAGACCATCCTGCAGGAGGTCGTCCAGCGAAAACCTGATTCGGAGATTTCCTATGTCCTGACAGGCGAGGAGGGGCCGGATCACGATAAGCACTTTTCCGTCGAGGTGGTGATTGACGGCGGAACTTACGGACAGGGAACCGGAAGCACGAAAAAGGCGGCGGAGCAGGAAGCCGCCTACAACACGCTTCTGCAGCTGAAGAAGCAGGGAGTGCGGATCAGCTGACACGGTTTTATTTCTCACTGTCAGCCCGCAGAATTGATTGCATCTCAAAAACAGGGAGCCAGGCCCAGCTGGCGGGGGCGATGGTGCGATGCGCCACGCCCATTTTCTATTATCAGGAATTCGATTCTATGTATCTGAAATCTCTAGAAGTTCAGGGTTTTAAATCCTTTGCAAACAGAATACTGTTTCAGTTCCACAACGGTATTACGGCTGTTGTAGGACCGAATGGCTCGGGAAAGAGCAACGTTTCCGATGCAATCCGGTGGGTACTCGGAGAGCAGAGTGCCAAGTCCCTCAGAGGCGGATCCATGCAGGACGTCATCTTTGCGGGAACGCAGACCAGAAAGCCGATGAGCTATGCCTACGTCGCGATTACCTTTGACAATGCGGACCATCTTCTTCCGGTTGAGTATGATGAGGTCACGGTTGCCAGGCGGCTGTACCGCTCAGGTGAGAGTGAGTATCTGATCAACGGAACAGAAGTGCGGATGCGGGATGTCCAGGAGCTTTTTTTCGATACCGGAATCGGAAAGGAGGGCTATTCGCTGATCGGGCAGGGTCAGGTCGAAAAGATTCTGAACGGAAGACCGGACGAACGACGGGAGCTGTTTGACGAGGCAGCCGGCATTGTGAAGTACAAGCACCGGAAGGCCTCCACGCTGAAGAAGCTCGAGAGCGAGCAGGCAAACCTTGTCCGCGTCAACGACATTCTCTCGGAGCTTGAGCGCCAGGTTGGACCGCTGAAGAAGCAGTCCGAGAAGGCAAAGGTCTATCTTGAAAAACGCGACAGTCTGAAGGCTCTCGATGCCAATGTGTTTCTGCTCAGCAGTGAAAAGTCAGAGACGGCCCTTGAGGACGCGGATAAAAAGCTGCGCGTTGCGAAAGATGAGCTGGAGGAAGCCGGCAGAAAGCTCGGGGAGACGAAGGAGCGCTATGAGAAGCTGGAGGCAGAGCTGAAGGAGGATGCCGGAAGGATGACCGCCCTCAGCGATGAGATGAACGCGGCCAGACTTTCCCGCCAGCAGCTCCTCAGCCAGACAGAACTTCTGCTTGAACAGATCCGGACGCTGGAAGCGGGCCAGAAGGAGCAGGGAGAGCGGAGGGACAGACTGTCCGCGGAGATTGAGGAGCGAAGGGAAAAGCTGGGGGAGTCGGTCAGACGGCTGAAGGCTCTCGATGAGTCTGTCCTGAAGCTCGAGGCGCAGAAAGCTGAGCAGGAGCGTTCCAGAAAGACGCTTCAGGGGAAGATGGAGACGCTCAGCCAGAAGATTGAGGAGGAGAAGTCGGAGATCATCCGGCTGCTCGGCGAGCGGACCGATATCCAGACCGACAGACAGAGGGCGGAGACACTGATGGAGCAGCTCTCCGTGCAGGAGGCGCAGCTGAATGCGCGTGAGCTGGTTCTGAAGAGCGACGAGAAGGAGGAGACAACCTCCAGAAGGGAGCTGGAGGAGCAGCAAACTGGCGCCGAACAGGAAGCCGGAGATCTGAAGCTCCGTTCCAGAAAGCTGAATCTGGACCTCAACGACGCTCAGGAAGCCTTTGCATCCGGAAATGAGAAGCTGGCGCAGGCCAGGGAAGATTATCAGAGACAGAGTGCCCGCTTCGAGACACTCCGATCGATGACGGAGCGATATGAGGGCTACGGCGGCTCAATCCGCAGAGTCATGGAGCAGAAGGATCATTTTCCTGGAATACTGGGTGTGGTCGCGGATCTGATCCAGACCACGAAGAAATATGAGCTGGCAGTTGAGACGGCACTTGGTGGTTCCATTCAGAACATTGTCACTGACAATGAGCAAACGGCCAAGAGCATGATTGCTTTTCTGAAGGAGAATAAGTTCGGAAGAGCAACATTTCTCCCGCTGACGGCGATGAAAGCCCAGGACTTCTCGCAGAAGGGCGCGCTGAGTGAGCCGGGAGTGGTCGGGCTTGCCTCCAGGCTTGTCACCTGTCAGGATATGTTCCGGCAGCTTGCCGGGCATCTTCTCGGAAGAACGCTTGTCGTCGATCAGATTGACCATGCGGTGACGATCGCAAGAAAATATCACTATTCGATCCGGATTGTGACACTCGACGGTGAACTGCTCAGTCCGGGCGGATCGATGACTGGCGGTGCCTTCCGTTCAAGCAGCAATCTGCTTGGAAGACGCCGGGAGATTGATGATCTTTCGCGGGCGCTTTCCAAGAAAAAGCAGGCACTTGAAAGCCTTGAGAAAGAGGTGGAGCAGGCACACGACCGCAGAAATCGCCTCAGGGAGGAGATTGCCGCGGTGACAGGCAGGATTCAGCAGAGCAGCTATGATCTCGGAACCCTGAAGCTGAAGATGCAGGATGTGGATCTTCGCATTCAGAAGACGCAGGATGCATTTGCGCAGATCAATGTTCAGCGGGAGGAGATCGCCCACCAGCGCGAAAGCCTCAAGGCACAGCATGATGTCAGCGGTGACAGTCTGAAGCAGTCGGATGCGTCCCAGAAAGCGCTCAATGACGACATTGACAGACAGACGAAGGAGCTGGATGCGCTGAAACGGAGTGCAGCAGAGGCAGATGCCTCGCTCTCCAGACTGCAGGTTCAGCTTGCTGGAAGTGGCCAGGAGCGGACATTCATCACACAGAATCAGGAACGTCTTCGTGAAGAAATTCATGCGCGGGAAATGGAGCAGGACGGGATCGAGAAAACGCTCCGGAATCATGCAGCCTCGAAGGCGGACAAGGAAGAGAAGATCAGCAATCTGAAAGAGCAGGCCCAGCAGGAGCAGGAGAAGGAGGCACAGCTGAAGGAAGAGCTTCAGCAGCTGACAGCGCTCAGGGAGGAGAAAGAGAAAAAGCAGAAGACCTTCTTTACCGAGCGTGAGCAGCTTGCGGAGCACAGCACCTATCTGGACAGAGAGGTCTTTCGACTGGAACAGCAGATCGAGAAGATGAAGGCTGACCGGGAGAAGGACATCGCATACCTCTGGGAGGAGTATGAGCTGACCCCGGTTGCCTGCAGAGAACTCAGGCGGGATGATCTGGGAGGCCTCATGGAGATGAGAAAGCGCATCGGCGAGCTGCGCCATGACATCCGTCAGCTTGGAAGCGTCAATGTCGGTGCAATCGAGGAGTACCGCGAGCTGTCACAGCGATACGAGTTCCTCTCTGCCCAGCATGAGGATCTGGTGAAATCCGCAGCGGATCTTGAGAGGATTATCAAGGATCTGGATGAAGGAATGCGGGATCGGTTCAAGGAACAGTTCTCGCTGATCCAGACTGAGTTTGATCGTACGTTCCGGGACCTTTTCGGCGGCGGGAAGGGGACGCTGGAGCTGGAGGAGGGTGCGGACATCCTGGATGCCGGTATCCGGGTCATCGCTCAGCCGCCGGGAAAGAAACTCCAGAACATGATGCAGCTCTCCGGCGGGGAGAAATCACTGGCTGCCATTGCTCTCCTGTTCGCAATCCAGAACCTGAAGCCGTCCCCGTTCTGCCTGCTTGATGAGATCGAGTCGGCGCTGGATGAGAACAATGTGGAGCGTTATGCCCAGTATCTGCGCAAGTTGACAAAGCATACCCAGTTCATTATCATAACTCACAGACGCGGATCCATGACCGCGGCTGACAGGCTGTACGGTATTACCATGCAGGAGAAAGGTATCTCGGCACTGGTTTCCGTCGACCTGGTAGCTGACAAGCTTGATGCATGAGAAGGGAGCAGGATTCATGGCAGGATCGGAGAAAAAGGGAGGGTTTTTCAGCAGGCTTGTCCGGGGACTGACCAAGTCAAGGGACAATCTCGGCAGCAGTGTGGAGGATGCCCTGTCCGGATATACATCGATCGATGACGATTTCTATGATGAAATCGAGGAGATCCTGGTCATGGGAGATGTCGGCATCGGTGCGACGACCTCCATCCTGAATCATCTGAAGCAGAAGGTGAAGGAGCAGCATGTCAGAAAGCCTGCCGAGTGCAGGGAGCTGCTGCTGCAGAGCATCAAGGATGAGATGAATGTCGGACAGGCGGACTACCGGTTTGAGCAAGAGAAGAGTGTTGTCCTTGTGGTTGGTGTCAATGGCGTCGGCAAGACGACATCCATTGGCAAGCTGGCCGGCCTTCTGAAGCAGGAAGGCAGGAAGGTCGTCCTGGCTGCGGCAGATACATTTCGTGCCGCGGCAGGAGAGCAGCTTGATATCTGGGCAAAAAAGACAGATGTGCCGATGATCAGCGGACAGGAAGGATCGGATCCAGGCTCGGTTGTCTACGATGCCATCGCAGCGGCGAAGGCACGGGACGCGGATGTTCTGCTCATCGACACGGCAGGGCGACTTCATAATAAGAAAAACCTCATGGCGGAGCTGGGAAAGATCAACCGGATCATTGACAGAGAATATCCGGAAGCCTACAAGGAAACGCTGGTGGTTCTGGACGGAACAACCGGGCAGAATGCGCTGGCGCAGGCCAGGGAATTCAAGGAAGTCACCAATGTAACTGGCATTATCCTGACAAAGCTTGACGGGACGGCAAAGGGAGGCATCGCGATTGCGATTCACTCTGAACTTGGGATTCCTGTGAAGTACATCGGAGTTGGAGAACGGGTTGATGATCTGCAGAAGTTTGACGCGGACCAGTTTGTGAACGCGCTGTTCGATGTCAAAAAGTCGGACCTTTGAGACAGGCGGACAGGAGTAAAGGACACAGCAGCTGCGCTTCTGCTGAGCAGTGCGGGAAAACCGCCGGATGCAAAAGAACGGCATTCAGGCAGCCGGAGGAGACTTATTCAAATGAAAAAGATGCTGACAAGAGAGGCCTTTGAGGAAGCCTCACAGATCGTAAGACAGGTTACAGAAGATACAAGGCTTGTCTACAGTGATTACTTCAGCAGCCAGTGCGGAAACAAGGTATGGCTGAAGCCGGAAAACATGCAGGTGACGGGGGCCTATAAGATCCGCGGCGCCTATTACAAGGTTTCCACGATGAGCGAGGAGGACAGAAAGAAGGGCCTGATCACGGCATCAGCCGGGAACCATGCCCAGGGAGTCGCCTATGCTGCGAGAAAGTATGGCTGTCATGCGACCATCGTCATGCCGACGACGACACCGCTGATCAAGGTCAACCGGACCCGCTCATATGGAGCGGAAGTTGTTCTGTACGGAGATGTGTACGATGAGTCCTGTGCCTATGCGCTGAAGCTTGCGCAGGAGAAGGGCTATACCTTCGTCCATCCGTTTGATGATCCGACCGTTGCAACCGGCCAGGGGACAATCATGATGGAGATCTTCAAGGACCTTCCGCTTGTGGAGTATGTCCTGGTTCCTGTCGGTGGCGGCGGACTGGCAACAGGCGTGTCCACGCTGGCAAAGATGCTGAATCCGAACATCAAGGTGATCGGTGTCGAACCTTCGGGGGCAGCGTGCCTTTCGGCTTCTCTGAAGGCTGGCCATGTTGTTACACTTCCGACTGTCAGCACCATTGCGGACGGGACAGCCGTGAAGACACCGGGCGAGCATGTGTTCCCCTATCTTCAGAAGAATATTGATGAGGTCATCACGGTCGATGACGACGAGCTGATTGTGGCCTTTCTGGATATGGTCGAAAACCATAAGATGATCGTGGAAAATTCCGGACTCCTCACGGTCGCGGCGCTGCGTCATCTCAAGGTGAAGGACAAGCGGGTTGTGTCCGTTCTGTCCGGCGGCAATATGGATGTCATCACGATGTCCTCCGTCGTGCAGAGAGGACTGATCCAGAGAGACCGGATCTTCACGTTCTCAGTTATGCTGCCGGATAAGCCGGGCAGTCTTGTCAAGGTTGCTACCGCCATCGCGCAGGCGCAGGGCAATGTCATCCGTCTGGCACACAACCAGTTTGTAACGACCAACCGAAGTGCAGCAGTCAAGCTGACAATCACGCTGGAGGCATTCGGGACAGAGCACAAGGAGATGATCCTGAAGAAGGTTCGGGAGGCAGGCTTTGAGCCGAAGATGGAGGATGCCGCCCTGTAAGCGGGACAGCCATTTTGCAGGATGGCAGCTGGTGTACGATCCACCTTCAGGAGGGAAATTCAGAAATGAGAGAGGTGTCAAGAAAAAACACTTGACACCCTTTTTGTTATCCTGTATTCTAACGCAGGTGATGTTCTTATGGAAAAGATTGTCGAGCAGACGATGCTCTTTGATTTCTACGGTGAGCTTCTGACCGAGCACCAGAAACAGGTATTTGGCGATGTCATCCTTGGCGATCTGTCCCTGAGTGAGGCTGCGGCGCAGTACGGCGTCAGCAGGCAGGGCATCCATGACCTGGTAAGGCGTGTGGATGCGCAGTTGAGGGAGTACGAGTCGAAACTTCATCTGGTAGAGCGCTTCCTGAAAATCCGGAAGGAAGCGCTTCAGATCCGGCAGATGTGTGAGAACGGTGAGGTCGTTGGGGCAGGTGTCGGCAGCGTCAAACAGATTTGTGATCGGATTTTGAACGAGCTGTGATGTGTGGGAGTGGTCTTCCACTGGACAGGCAAAAACCGGAGGCAGACAGCCAGAGAGGAGGCAATGAATGGCATTCGAGAGTTTGTCAGATAAACTTCAGAATATCTTCAAGAACCTCCGCAAGAAGGGAAAGCTGACGGAGGAGGATGTCAAAAGCGCGCTGAAGGAGGTCAAACTGGCGCTCCTGGAGGCAGATGTCTCGTTCAAGGTCGTAAAGAGCTTCATGAAGGATGTGCAGGACCGGGCGGTTGGCGCGGATGTCATGAATGGTCTGAATCCAGGTCAGATGGTGATTAAGATTGTCAGTGACGAGCTGACATCCCTGATGGGATCAGAGATGGTCGACCTGAAACTGAATCCACAGACCTCGATGACTGTCATCATGATGATGGGACTGAACGGCGCCGGTAAGACAACCACATCCGCAAAACTCGCGGCGAAGCTCAAGAGCAGAGGTTACAGGCCGCTCCTGGCCGGTCTTGATATCTACAGACCGGCTGCCGTGAAGCAGCTGCAGGTCAATGCGGAGAAGATCGGAATTGATGTCTACTGGGACGACAAACATGAATTCCTGCCGCCTGACATTGCGAAGAATGCGGTTGGCTATGCTCAGCAGAACGGATACAATATTGTCATCCTCGATACAGCAGGCCGCCTGCAGATCGACAAGGACATGATGGACGAGCTGCATGAGATCAAGGAGAAGGTCACAGTCGATGACTCCATCCTTGTTGTGGATGCCATGACCGGACAGGATGCCGTGAATGTGGCTTCTGCGTTCGAGGAGAAGGTCGGAATCGACGGCGTGATCCTCACAAAGCTCGACGGCGACACACGAGGCGGCGCAGCGCTCTCGATCCGTGCGACGGTCGGGAAGCCGATCCTCTATGTCGGGATGGGCGAGAAGCTGGATGATCTTCAGCAGTTCTACCCGGACCGCATGGCGTCAAGAATCCTCGGCATGGGCGATGTGATGACGCTGATTGAGAAAGCCCAGCAGAATGTCAACGAGGAACAGGCACGGGCGATGGAGCAGAAGCTCCGCAAGGCATCCTTCGGATTTGACGACTATCTGGCTTCGATGGACCAGATGAAGAAGATGGGCGGGATGAAGTCTGTGCTGTCGATGATCCCCGGGGTCAGTTCGTCTCAGATGTCCCAGTTTGAGGATGCGATTGACGAAAAGGCCATGGCGAGAACCGAAGCCATCATCTATTCCATGACGCCGAAGGAACGGTCCAATCCGGATATCCTGACCCCGTCCAGGCGGGCAAGGGTAGCGAAGGGAGCAGGCGTTTCGATTGACGAGGTCAACCGTCTGTGCAGGCAGTTTGAACAGTCCCGGAAGCTGATGAAGCAGTATGGCAGTATGCTGAAGGGCGGAAAAAAGCACCGTGGCTTTGGCGGTCTGGGCGGTCTGGGCGGTATGAGGCTCCCGTTCTGAACAAGCGCGTTCGGTGTACAGAGAGACGGACAGCTGTGCCGTGAAAAAACGAAGCTGATGGAACCAGCAGACGGACGCCAGAGACCAGACAGGTATCCGTACGGTTCACATACAGGAATATAAAAACGGATGAATATGCGCAGATGCGCATTTTCACATATATTCATTACAAGCATCAATCTTATTTTTGGAGGAATGAAACATGTCAGTCAAGATCAGACTCAGAAGAACAGGAAAGCTGAAGACTCCGCATTACAGAATTGTTGTCGCGGATTCCAGATCACCGCGCGATGGCAAGTGCATCGCTGAGATTGGAACCTATGATCCGAACACCGATCCGAGCACCTTCCACATCAATGAGGAAGAGGCAAAGAAGTGGCTCAGCAATGGCGCTCAGCCGACCGCAGTCGTAGGCAAACTTTTTAAAATCGCCGGAATCGTAAAATAAGACGAAGGGGACGCCGATGAAAGAGTTAGTGGAAACAATTGCAAAGGCTCTTGTCGAACACCCTGATGAAGTTGAGGTTACGGAGAAGGAAAGCGGGAGATCAATCCTGGTTGAGCTGAAGGTTGCCCCGTCTGATATGGGCAAGGTGATCGGAAAACAGGGCAGAATTGCGAAAGCCATCCGCTCCGTCGTGAAGGCTGCTGCTTCCAGAGACGACAAGAAAGTGATCGTTGATATCCTTCAATGACCTGGTGTCCCGCACTTTGGCATCCGCCAAGGCGCGGGACTTTTTTTAAAGGAGTATATCTATGCTGCAGCCATACCTGCAAATCGGCGTCATTACATCCACACATGCCCTGAGGGGAGAGGTCAAGGTCTATCCGACAACCGATGATGTGAGACGGTTCGAAGACCTCACGGAGGTATACGCAGCCTCAGACCCGGAGCATGCAGGAGAGGCGCTTTTCGTAGAGTCCGTCCGCTATTTCAAAAATATGGTGATTCTCAAATTCCGGGGATTCGACCGCATTGAGGATGTGCAGACACTTCTCAGAAAGAATCTGTATGTCGCCAGGAAGGATGCGGTACCCCTCGGAGAGAACCAGTATTATGTGGCGGATCTGTACGGGATGGAGGTCGTCCGGGAGGAAGACGGGACAACTCTTGGAAAGATCACGGATGTCCTGGTGACAGGTGCCAACGACGTCTATGTTGTCAAAGAGCAGCAGGATCCGAAAAAGGAAATTCTGATTCCGGCGATCAGAGACTGTATCCGGAAGGTCGATCTTGAGGCCGGAACGATGACAGTGCATCTGCCTGATGGGCTAGTCTGAGGCCGCAGGACCGGCAGAACAGATCAGAATCTGATATGGAAAAATGCGGACGGTGGATCACGGACGATCAGAGATGCGCTCCCGGGGCGGGAGCAGGAGGAGCTCCTTGAATTTTCATGTGCTGACATTGTTTCCGGAGATGATCGAGGGGGCATTTTCCTCGAGCATCACGGGGAGAGCGAAGGAAAAGGGGATACTGACGCTGGACTGTGTCAATATTCGGGACTTTGCGGAGGAGAAGCGAAAAGGAAGAGTTGACGATTACTCGTACGGTGGCGGGGCAGGCATGATCATGCAGGCGGAACCGGTGTACCGGGCGTGCGTATCTGTCCTTGACCGGATAGCCGGGCAGGGCGGCAGGAGACCGCACGTTTTATATATGTCTCCCGCAGGAAGCAGATTCAGCCAGCGGATGGCGGAGGAGCTCTCCCGGGAGGACGATCTTGTCTTTTTATGCGGGCACTACGAAGGAATCGACCAGCGTGTGATCGATGAAGTGGTGACGGACGAGGTGTCGATCGGAGACTTCGTCATGACAGGTGGCGAACTCCCTGCGCTGGTGATGATGGATGCAATTTCCCGCATGGTACCCGGTGTGCTGAGCAATGAGGAGTCCGCCGGGACAGAGAGCTTTATGGGGGACGGTCTGCTGGAGTATCCGCAGTATTCCAGACCGGAGCTTTGGCGAGGACACCAGGTACCGGAGATCCTTCTGTCCGGAAACCATGGAGCAGTGGATCGCTGGCGCCGGGAACAGTCTCTGATGATCACGGCGAGGAAACGTCCGGATCTGTGCACCGGCGCCGTTTTGGATAAAAAGGACCGGAAGTTTCTGAGAGAATCGGGATTGGCCGAGGCTTATCGGGAGGCCCGGGAAGTCTGAGAGGAGTGTACCCGGATGTCTGGTGGATGTTGAGAGAGGGAGGAGCCATGATTCGCAATATCGTATATGATGTGGGATATGTTCTTGTCAGCTATACCTGGCGGGAGGATTTCAAAGGATTCGGCTATGACGAGGCTGGCGTCCGCCGCCTTTCGGAGCAGCTGTTTGGCAGCAAGGACCCGAAAAGCATCCGCACCTACTGGGAGAAGTACGATCTGAACGAAATCAGCGACGAGGAGATTGAGGAATACTGCTACAGCCATTTTCCGCAGGATACCAGGGCACTGAAGTGGTTTTTCAGGGATCCATCTGTCTGGTCTGTCTGTCTTTCGGATATCGCGGACACCATTCCTGTGATGAAAAAGAAGGGCTATGGTGTTTATCTTCTGTCCAACTACCCGGAGCGGCTCTGGAAGTGTCAGGTGGAGAGCGCACCGTTCATGACAGATGTTGACGGCGCAGTCGTTTCCTGGGAGGAGGGCTGCGGAAAGCCGTCGGAACGCTTCTACCGGACCTTATTTGAGCGCTATGGGCTGAAGCCGGAGGAGTGCCTGTTCCTCGACGACCGCAAGGACAATACAGATGCAGCCGGAAAACTTGGGATGAATGCCATCACGCTCAGTTCGCCGGAGATGAGACTAAGAGCCATCGCTGAGCTTGAACAGCTGCCGGATCTTGCCAGATAACAGAATCATGATCATACAGATGTCGGGAGGAAAACATGCTGAAGCAGTTATCAATCTACGCAGAGAATAAAAAAGGAACACTGGAGCATATTACGGGGGTTCTGCTCCGGGAGGAAATCAACATCCTGGGCTCCATGACGGAGGACAGTGCGGAGTACGGCGTCAACCGGATGGTGGTTTCCGATCCGGAGAAGGCAAAGGAGGCGCTCCGGAAAGAGGGGTACCAGGTCAGTGTCAGGGATGTGGTCGGCGTTGAAGTGGAGGATAAGGTCGGAAATCTGAACCACCTTCTGAAAGCACTCCTGGACATGAATATCAATGTCGGATATCTCTACTTGTCCTTCAACAGGCAGAGCGGTCTTCCGATCATGGTCTTCAGCACCGATGATGTCTGGGAGGTGGAGAACGCAATCCGCGACAGAGGGTTCCATACCCTGTAATACAGAAATTGAAACAAGGCTGGAGAGGAAGATGGACGGGATCATGAGGACTGGAAGAGAGCGGCAGGAACGGAATCTGGGAATAGACCTTCTGAGAATTTTCTGCATGTTCCTGATCTGCATTCTGCATGTCTGTGGGCAGGGAAGAGCGATGGTCCGCTATGTCGGGCGGGAGGAAGTCTGGTACAGTGTCTATATTCTCGAGACAGCAGCATACTGCGCTGTCAACACCTATGGGATGATCTCCGGATATGTCGGCATCCGCTCTGTGCGCCGGCCGTCCAGGCTGGTTGAGCTCTGGCTGAGGGTCTTCTGGTATTCGGCGCTGGGAACGCTGATCGCTGTGACTGTTTTTCATCTCCCGGTGGAATCGGATACCCTCTATAAAGCGCTGTTTCCGACCATGTGGAAAACCTACTGGTACTTTTCAAGCTATGTGGGGGTGTTTGTGGTTGAGCCGTACCTGAACCGTCTGGTGAAGTCGCTGGGGAGCGCCGGCAAGAAGAAGCTGACGATCACTTTGTTTCTCCTCTGCTCAGTCTTCACGATGGTTCCCCGCGTTGCGAAGACAGGAGGAGACTTCCTGGGAATTGGTGCCGGATACAGCTTTCTGTGGCTGGCTGTCATGTATATCATAGGGGCCTGTGTCAGGGAACTTACGGATCAGAACGGCCCGGAGAGACAGAAGCAGGAGCGTTCAGAATCCGGCGGTGCGGAAACCAGCATCACAGAGGCAGAAGAAACGGCTGGCATGAAAGAACATGATTCTGAGAAAAACGTGGATTTCCTGCACCGGTCAGGTGGCTTCTATGTTATGCTGTACACAATCTGTGTGCTGGTGACCTGGATTTCAAAGATTCTGATCGAGAACTGGACGACATCCGTGTTCGGAGAGGCAAGATACGGCCGGCTTCTCTTTTCATATGCCAGTCCGACGATTGTCATCTGTGCATTTTGTCTGCTGATGATTTTCAGCAGGCTGAAATGCAGAGGACGGGGGCTGAGAGGGCTGATCCGGTTCTTCTCCCCACTGGCGTTCTCCGTGTATCTGCTGCAGCTTCAGCCTTACTTCTGGGAGTATGTGCTGGCAGGAAGGTATCAATTCATTGCGAAACTCGGACCGGCAGCGGCGTGCCTGATGGTGCTCGTTATGGCAGCAGCCCTGTATCTGGAGTGCACGGCAGTTGACCTGGTGAGGATGGCTGCCTTCCGTCTTCTCCATATCAGAAGAGTTGCGCAGGTGATTACCGATTTCGCACTCAGACCCTTTGCGGGGCTCACAGAACAGGAGAACAGAGAAGCTTCCGGAGATGTCTGATCGCCGGAAGAGACAGACAGCGATTGCAGCAGTCAGAGGGAATCATGCCGCCAGGCAGGCGGCGGAAATGGAGATGCTATGGAAAAGAGAGTAGTGGCAGCGCTTGGGCATCACGCAGTGGGAACGAATTTTCCGGAGCAATACAAGGCAGTCCATGCATCCGTGAAGGTGCTGGCCGATCTGATCGAGGCTGGATGCCAGCTGGTGATTACCCACAGCAATGCCCCGCAGGTAGGCATGATCCACACGGCGCTCAATGAGTATGCGAAAAATCATGAGACCTACAATGCGCCGATGTCTCTCTGCTCGTCGATGAGCCAGGGGCTGGTGGGATATGATATTCAGAACATGCTGCATAGTGAGCTGATGGACCGCGGTATCTACAGGACGGTCTCAACTGTGATCACGCAGGTGATCGTGGATCCATACGACGAGGCATTCTACCATCCGGTCAAGGTGATCGGGCGCATCCTTACGAAGGAGGAAGCGCAGGAGGAAGAGAGCAAGGGCAATTATGTTGTCGAGGTCGAGGGCGGATACCGTCGGATTGTTGCCTCTCCGAAGCCGGTTGATATTGTTGAGATCGATGCCATCAATGCACTCGTTCAGGCCGGACAGATCGTGATTGCCGGAGGTGGCGGCGGGATCCCGGTTCTGAAGCAGCCGCACAGACTCAAGAGCGCGAGTGCGATCGTGGAGAAGGATCTGACGGCCGGTAAGCTGGCAGATCTGACAGACGCCGACATCCTGCTGTTCCTCACAGGCGTCGATCAGGTTTCCCTTCATTACGGAAGCAGTCACCCGGAGCCAGTCGACCATCTGTCGGCTGCTCAGGCCAGAGCCTGCATGGCAGACGGAGAGTTCGACGAGACCGGCATGCAGCCGAAGATCGAGGCTGGGGTCAATTTTGTATCCCAGAAAGCTGGCAGGAAGGCGGTCATCACCTCGCCGGAGAAAGCACTGGCAGCGCTCAGGGGCGAGGCAGGGACGACGATCCAGTAACCGGCCCTCTTCCTGAGACCGGAGGGTGCGTTCTGTCTGGACAAAGCATATGGACAGCACAGGAGGATGAAGCTGGAATCCCTGCGCACTTGACGAGTGAGGAATACAGAACAGGACTTGAAATATCTGAAATATTATAAGCAATATGAACAATTTCAGATAAAATAAAAATGATTCGATTATATATTGACAAAATCGGTTCGGACTGCTATGATACAGACAAGAAGAAAACAAAAGAGGTTCTTCTTAAAAGCCTCCAACGATCAGGAGGCAGCTCTCCGGAAAGAAGGAGAAATCTGAGAAAGGCAGGTACCCTCCAATGGGAACTGAACCGATTCATCAGTGAAAGGGACATCGAGATGTACCGACCCCCAAAAGTTAGACCAAAAATCTAACATTTGGAGGTCGGTATTTTTATGTCTAAGTATTCTTTTGAATTCAAAAAGAAAG